>JAAUYK010095442.1_pt1 | contig 21211 bp, 13 predicted proteins | sample 7278021 | NCBI WGS metagenome assembly JAAUYK01 (sample SAMN14350223, study PRJNA611818) | marine sediment metagenome | isolation source: surface marine sediment (1.8m) | place: French Polynesia: Moorea | collected 2018-08
CTCTGTTGTGGCCTCCGTCGACGCCACAGAGTCCAACGTTGCATTCGGCATAGCCGGAGGAAACACCTACGACACATTCGTGGTGCACAACGAGACGGGAGAGATCATTGTCAAGAGAGAGCTGGATTATGAGACCCTAACTTACTTCGAGCTCTGGATCAAGGTGCATTATCACACGAATCCCTTGTTCTTTCACGCCAAGAAGATCACGATCGAGATCTTGGACAAGAATGATAACCCTCCCATGTTTCGCGACATCGTGTCGAGAATATCTGTCGTCGAAGGACTCTATCCGCCATTCAAACTCACTGAGCTCATCGCTTACGATCAAGACGAAGGCCCGAACGGCGAAATCGGTTTCGAAATTGTCCCCTCCAACGAGCCTGAGGAGGACGGCATGTTCAAAGTGGAGAAGTCCACAGGCGTGCTCCTCTGCAACAAGGAGCTTGACCGGGAGAAAGTGTCCGAATTCCAGCTGAAAGTGCTTGCCTTCGACTACGGCTCTCCGTCGCTCTCAAGCACGGCCACCGTCTTGCTGACTGTCGAGGACCTGAACGACAACGCGCCACTCTTCACCCGGCTCTACTCCGTCAATGTGACAGAGAACACGCCGCCAGGCACCAAGCTGCTGACCGTCGAGACCAATGACCTGGACACCCCAGAGAACGCCAACGTCACGTACACTCTGCTGGACGACAATAGCGGCGGGCGGAGCGCCTTTGACATTGCTCCCTTCAGCGGCCTGATCACCGTGACGGGAAAGCTGGACAGAGAGGTGAGGGACGAATACGCGCTCAAGGTTCAGGCCTCTGACGGCGCATGGAAGCTAGACACGACCATATCGGTGCTCGTTCAAGACGAAAATGACAACATCCCGGTGTTCGATCACGACCTCTACGAGTTCACCTTCCCTTACTCATTCGACAAGGAGCAGGACGATCTAGTGCGGTCTCTTCCCCAAGTGGGCCGAGTTCACGCCCTAGATCGCGATGCTCCCGGACCCAATTCCGCCCTCGTCTACTCCCTCTCCCACCGTTCCGAATTCTTCGCCCTGGACAGTCAGTCGGGGATCATCAAGGTGAAGAGCAAATTGCCCTTCAACAGAAGGACTGACTCAAAGGCCTCGGAGGACAACATCTACCAGCTGAGGGTTTTGGCAACCGACCTCGGCAGTCCTCCCCGATCTTCGGAGTGCGAGGTCAGGATTTCAGTGGTGGGCGGCAACGAACACGCTCCCGACTTCAGCAAAGACACCCGTCGCGAGCTGGCCCTGCCCAGATCTCTTCCGCTTGGTTCCGTCGTCACCACAGTGTCTGCCACGGACGCGGAGAGTCCGGCCGACAGCTTGGAGTACGGCATCATAGGCCCCGAGGAGGCCAAGAACCTGTTTGACATCAATTCCAGAACCGGTGCGATCAAGACTCGGAGGTCACTGTCGGGCCTGGCAGGACTAGGCGAAATCCGGCTGAACGTGTCCGTGACCGACCGAGGCATACCAAGGAAATCGTCTTTCACCACGATCGCCCTCGCGTTCTCGGGTGCCAACGAGCACGCCCCCGAATTCCAGAGTCCGACGACCAGGATCTACATCAGGGAGGACGAGCCCATCGGAAACACCATTGTGACCATAAGTGCAACTGACAAAGACAGCGGGCCCAACGGAAAACTGGCATACGACATCGTTAAGGGCGATCCCCAGGGCATGTTCAGGGTGGATCGCGATTCAGGCCAAATAATGGTTAATCAAAGCTTGGACTACGAAAAGATCCCCGTCTACAACATCGTGGTGGAGGCACGAGATCTCGGCTACTACTCGCGTTCCTCCACCGCCAGCGTCAAGATCGTTCTGCAGGACGTCAACGACAACCTGCCTCTGTTCGACGAGGCGGCGATCAAAGCGAGCGTCAAGGAGAACGCGCCTGTCGGCACCATGGTCACCCAGGTCATCGCAATCGACCACGACTCCCCCAAGCACGGCCAGGTGGTCTACTCCTTCGTTGACAAGCAGGAGGAGTTTGAAATCGACCCCGACACCGGGATCGTGGTGACGCTTCGGTCCTTCGACTTCGAGTCCGTGTCCGCCTACAGGTTGACCGTTGAGGCGAAAAATCCGGGGGCGGAAGAGTCAGCTCAGGCGATCCTTCACATTACGATCAAGGGAGAGAATGAATTCATGCCCAAGTTCCGCCAGCCCGTATTCCAATTCGCCGTCTCCGAGGCTTCCACTGTGGGTAGCACCATCGGCAAGGTGGAGGCAGACGATGCAGATGCGGGCGAGGAGGGCGTCATATCCTACTTCTTCGTCGGTGCTTCAAATGCTGCTGGCTTCGGAATCGACCACCAAACTGGCGTCCTCTTCGTGAACGAGCGCCTCGACAGGGAGTCGCAGAATCGCTACGTGCTCACCGTGCTGGCCAAGAACAAGGGGTCCATTCGCGGGAACGACATCGACGAGGCACAGGTCATCATCCAGGTTCAGGACGGCAACGACCCTCCGGTCTTCAGGCGCGAGTTCTACTCTGCCGAGATTCCCGAGGACGCCACCGTCGGCACAGAGGTCGTCGCTGTATCGGCTGTCGACAAGGATGTCCGGCCGAGAAACAGCCATTTCAGCTACTCGTTGGCGGCTGGCGACGACGACGACGGCAAGTTCTCCATTGACTCCAGTTCTGGCCTCATCACTGTAGTCGGCCGCCTGGATCGTGAGACCCACGTCGAGGGCTACAACCTCACCGTAAACGCTATTGACAACGGCAGCCCACCGGCCACCGGTTCGGCGACGGTCCTGGTGACGTTAGAGGACGTCAACGACTCGCCTCCCATGCTCAAGGAGACCGTCGGCCAGATTAAGGAGAACAGCCCGGTGGGAAGCTTCATCATGCAGCTGGACGCCAAAGACGCCGACCTGGCGCCGAACGCGGGTCCCTTCCACTTCGAGTTGATTCAAGGCCAGGACAAGGTGGAGCTGGACAAGGTCTCCGGAGCCCTGACGTCCAAGTTGATCTATGATCGAGAGAGGATTCCGGACTTCCGGGTGAAGGTGCAGATTCGAGATTCCGGCCGCCCGCCGCTCACCTCCGTCGGCAACATTAGGGTGGAAGTTCTTGACGAAAACGATAATCCATCGGCGCCGAGGAATCTGAACGTGGTGATCAAGACCCACGAGGGCGTGTTTCCCGGCGGCCGCATCGCCGACATCCGCCCGTCAGATCCCGACCTGAAGGGCGACTACGTGTGCGACCTGCTCCGCGGCTCAGAGAGCATCTTCCGCGTGGAGCACAACTGCCAGGTGACGGCCGGGCGCATCAAGAACGGACGCGAGTACGAGCTGGTGGTGTCCGCCAGCGACGGCCGGCACGACGCCGTGCAGGTGGCGGCCACGCTCAACTTCGTCCAGTTCAGCCCCTACGCACTGGAACAGGCCGTTGTTGTGAGGATCAAGAGCGACAGCCCAGACAAGGTGCTCGGCTTCTTCAGGGCGACCGACAACGGCGGCGGCCGGCTGATGGACCTGCTTAGTCTCTCCAAGTCGACCGACGGGAACATTGACTGCCTTCTGGCGTTGAAAGAGAACGACCTGGTGCTGCCGAGAAGCGAAGCGCTCGTCCACGTTAGGCAGCGTTTCGAACGGGACGGCGGCGGATTCTTCGGAGCGGAGAATGTGCATGTGGACTACAACCCATGCAACGACGCCCCCTGCAAGAACCTCGGCTACTGCAGCTCCTCGATGAGGTTGCTCAACGTCACCGATGTGGCCGAGTACGACGACACCGTGTTCAATTCTCCCAGATTCGAGCAGAGCGTCAAGTGCCAGTGCGGCGCACAGTTTGCAGGTTCGTGGAATATTAATTTTTATCTGCTTAGTATACTGTAGTAATTCCTAGTACTCGTAGTTCAATTAATGCATACGCTTATTTACAGGTGCATTCTGCGAGATTCAAAAGAATCCGTGCGACCCCAGTCCCTGCTTATACGACGGTCAATGCATCCAGGATGCTGATGGAGGCCGAGGATTTGAGTGTCTTTGTCCGCCCCTGAGAGGTGGTAGGAGGTGTGAGAAGAGGAAGACCAACGTGTGCGCGCCGAATCCATGTCTCAGCGGAGGGACCTGTCAAAAGAACAAGGATGGGGATGGTAAGAATAGGCACTTTTTTAGCATCGGTGCGAAATACTATAACCTTTTATTTTCCTCTTTCAACAGATTTCTTCTGTCTATGCCGACCGGGCTACCAGGGGGAGCGCTGCCAGCTCGCGCTGGACTCCTGTCGCTCCAACCCATGCCTTAATGGCGGCACCTGCGTCTCCCTGAAGCCCAACTACCGCTGCCGCTGCCCCGACAACTATTACGGCAACCACTGCGAACTGTCCACTTTCGGCTTCGACGAACTGAGCCACGCCGCCTTCCCCCAGTTGGACGCCAACACGAACGACATCTCGGTGATCTTCACAACTACCAAGTCGAACGCCCTGCTCGTCTACAACTATGGACGGTCTGTGGGCGGCCGCTCCGACTTCCTCGCAGTGGAGCTCGTCGAGGGCGCTCCGAGGCTATCCTGGGGCGGCACGAGGACGGCGATCAAGAGGATCGAGCTGGATAGAAAGGTGGACACCGGCAGGTGGTTCAAACTGACTGCCACCAGGAACAACCAGGTGGGGACGCTCAGCATTGAGGACTGCACAGAGTCGGGCGAGTTCTGCAAGGTCTGCAAGCCCGACGACCCCAATTGCTTCAGGAAGGCTGTTGGAGAAGCTGGGTACGGATGAATATATAACCTGAGTGTTATTGCAATAAGCACGAAGTTACACCAATCTTTTTTATTGTAGTACTCTGACGTTCCACGGGAATCCGATGTACTTCGCGGGGGTGCCCGCCGGCAGCGGCTCTCTGTTCGTGCGCCGATCCGAGCAGATCAGCTCCCTGGACTTTGTCGGATGCGTGAAGAGTCTTTCGATCAACGGCCACGAGCGACGCCTGATCGGGGACGCGCTCAACGCCACCGGCATTCGGAGCAGCTGCAACCAGGTGGATGGCGGGGCGTGCGGGCGCGGCGACGAGTGCGGCCTGTTCGGCACCTGCGTTCCGCTTTGGTCGCACCACAAATGCGAGTGCGGCAACGTCGTCGCTCCAGACTGCGGGCCCTCATTCACGCCATTCTCCCTGACCGAAGAGCAGGAGGTGCACTTCTATCCCACAGACAAGTACAGGAGGACTGTCGCTCTAGGAAAGTCCAATCTCAACTCAGGTAAAGCTGAAACACTATTAAAAGACATTACTTATAACTACAAACGTATTTAATTTCAGGTTACTGGAAGCGCGACCTGTCCTCAGCCCGTGGTCCAGATCGGGGGCTCTCCCTGGCCTTCAGGACTCTGAAAAATAGCGGCGTCCTCTTCACCGCCGTCAACGGCTTCTCCTCTACGGTCCTCGAAGTGGACTCGTCGTCGCGCCTGATCTACCGCTCCAACGTCGGAGGCAGCAGCAAGCCGGAAATCAACATGACCTCGACCGGCGTGACCGTCGACGACGGCCAGTGGCACAGGGTCAGTCTGGAGATTATCGACGGCGGCACGGCGCTCGCAATGAGGCTCGACGGCCAGAGAGTTGGGTACGAAATCGAGTATTCGGCAGCGCACGACTTTCTGGAGGCCGGGATCGATCGTTTCGTCATCGGCATGGCCGGCGGAGAGAAGAAGGGTTTCAGGGGCTGCGTCGCCAACTTCACCATCAACGACGAGCTGCAGACCATTGGGGATTCGAACGGCGGACAGACACCTCTTCTGCGGGCCGACGTTCCAGCCGGCGTGCATGTGGACGGGTGTGACCTTCAGATACTGCAGAGCGTGGCGTCCAAAGACGCCGTGGACGTCGGCATCACCGTCATCATCGTGTTCTTCGTCCTTCTGATCTGCGCGATTGCTCTCTCCTTCACTTACTTCAAATTGAAAAAGCGATACCGGAAGCAGAAGGAGAGCCAGGCAGCCGAGGCTGCGTCGACGACAAAAGGTGGTGTCTACGACGGGGGCTATTCCAACCGGGGCCTTGACCTTCAAGAATCGGCATCTTCGAGACAGCTGCATCAGGTATTTGCATAGATATAATCTACCAATTACTGTCGATCTGTTAACTAACTCGTGTGAATTATCTAGCTAAACAACGCCACGTCCCTTGTGACGACGACGCCGTCGGGCGCATCGTCCATTCAGTACAAACCAAAGATGCGGCCGACGATGATCGGCAGCCACGACAACAAGCCGGACTTGCTGGACACGAGGCAGCAGAGGTTGTCTTCTGTGTCGCCGTTGGCCCACCAACACCAGCACCAGCCCGTCAACCATCACCTGAACAATGCATCGCCTGCTGCAATGATGGACGGCGGTGGCGTGGAGGACCACTACAACGAGCCGGTCGAGCACTACGACCTGGAGAACGCTTCCTCCATAGCGCCGTCAGACATCGACGTCATCTACCACTACAAAGGTTACCGGGACGGTTCCGGCGGCGGCAGCAGGCATAGGTACAGCGGGGGGAAGTCGCTCAACTCAAGAAAGAGGGCCAACTACCTCAAGCACCAGAACACGCCCCTCGCCCGGCTCAGTCCCAGCAGCGAGATGTCACACAACAACCCCCGCCACATCCTCACTCTCGGGGATCTGAGCGGGAAGCCGTTGCCGCACACGGCGCTGCTGGAGAGCGAGCGCAGCCTGAACTCGCCGGTGAGTCACATCAGCGGCGCGAGCAGCCGCAGCCGCAGCCGCCACTCGCCGGCCCGCCACCTGGGCAGCAGCGGGGGAAGCCGGGGTCTGACCAGCGAGAACGTGGCCCGGTTCAACCACCACCAGCGTGCTGCGGCCGTGGCTGCGGCTACGGCGCAACAGCAGAAGTCCTCCACGCTCGTCAACACCCTCGACATGGTCAGCCTCGGGTCGGAGAGCAGGAAAAACAAGACTCCGACGGTGGACGTGGACAACTCGAGCGCTACGTCGTCGTCTTCGAGCGGGGACAGCGACAACGACAACGACTCGTTCACCTGCTCGGAATACGAGTACGACAGCGCGGGAGGAGGCGCACTCAGTCAGCCAGGTGCGTAAACCTTACAGACGCGTATGCTCGTTAATACATGCTAATTAATTGCATGCCTATTTTTCAGATGGCGTAAAAGATATCGCGGACTCTTCACTTGGCGCCATGGTGTTCAGCAAATTGATGGGCAAGTCTGCCGGTGGCAAGGAGACCGAAGAGGAGGAGGACGACGAGGAACTGGAGGACGTCGCCGCTTCAGCCTCGGCCATGCCCGGCAAAACGTGGGAGAGCCTCCTGAACTGGCAGCCCGACTACACCTCGTTCGCGGGGGTGTTCAGAGACATTGCCGAGCTGCCGCACACTCTCCAGGCCGGCGATGCGCACACGCTGCCCGCAGAGATGCATCCGCCTCCCCTCTCGCGGGATGGATTCCGACCGGCGCCAGTCGGACTGGACAGGCAGTTCGGAGGCGGCGACAACGCTGAAGAACAGTACATTTAGAGAGAGAGAGAGAGAAAGGAACGATGCAAGCAAAAAGCCACAAATACTACAAATTCAACGTGCCATCATCGCAGTGGTCAACGCCACCAGCGCAAGTGGCGACACACGACTATTGTTATCGTATAGCGGAATAAATTCATCTATTTATCACATCAAAGTGCGAGTCAATTCGTCTACTGCATCTGCATGTACGTATGTATATCTGATTGAAGAAGTTGAGCAGACATTATACTGTACTCGTAGATAGGCACTTTAGTCGCATAATCAACCGAAGAGGGCATTGAAATTGAAAGCCTTCCGAACCGCCGATTTCGCCTTGTTTGGAGCTCGTTTTTGCCCGCCACCGACTTTACGAATGTTATGCATCGTACGTTCTGCGCCCGATACGATGGCTGTCGGAATCTTATCCCGGCGAAAGAGGGGTCTGGTGGCAGAGCGGCTCAGTTGTTTAGCAGCGTCAAGGCGAATTCGTGTCTTAGGAAGTTTGCTCGGCATTGGAAGAGATTTGGTCCTTTTTCCGAAACCGCGTCTGTGAGCGGACTCCTCGACCTCCTTCGCCTTCTCCCTGTTCCACTTTGTCTGCATCTTAATGGACCGCCTCCACTTTTGAGTACTGGACATGCTCTCCTGCTCGAGGAGGTCGTTCACAGACCTGTTACGGTTAAAGTCCTCAAGTCTTCTCCTCTTGCTCGCCTTCTCCGCCTCTCTAGCGGCGCGCTTTCGTCGTCTCTTCGATATGGTGGTGGACTCGGAAGAGGTCAGATCTTTCTGGGCCCACGAGGGCATCACTGCGGCGCCTCCGGAGTAAGTCGAAACTTGGAGAACAACTGGCCGCTGTCCCCGGTGGTAAGCTCGACAATTGTGCAGATAGTGGCCCTTTCTCCCGCAGTTGTAGCAGTAGACCTCGGAGGCCTCTTTGTGCACGTCCTCCAACGGCTCGACGGGCACAGTCGCCTTGGGATCCACGGTGCAGTGGAAGCGCCGCCAGTTGTCTGTGCACCTGGCCTGGACGTGGCCGACGGCGCCGCACTGCCTGCACGTCTCCCTCGCCTGGTTGCGGCAGTGCAGGCAGTCGCGCTCGTACCGGCCGTTCGGCGAGCCGCACTGCAGGCACAGCTCGTTGATGCAGGTCTCGGCGCGGTGGCCGACGGCGGCGCAAAGGGTGCACACGATCGGCTTCATCGGCTCCGGGCAGTGGCGGGCGATGTGTCCGGAGCGGCTGCAGTTGTGGCACTTGGCGTTCCCCCTCTGGAAGTACCTCGGCCGGCCGGGAGTCGAAGAGCTGTTGAAGCCCGCGTACCGGTCGTCGCTGTTTATCTCCCAGTCGTTGGGATCGTACTTGATGGAGCCCAGGATGGTGTCCAGGGTCAGGTTGGCCGCCTCGGTGTCGATGTCGTTGTAGAAGGAGTGCATTTCATCAGTCCACCTGTGGACGGTCAACCTCTGTTCCCGCTCAGGCTCAGTTCTTTCACTCATGAAGTCAAGAACAGATATCTCCTTGCGGTCTGCTTTCTTTCCGACTACGCCACTCAGATTGAGGCTTAAGCTTGACTTCGTAGTAGAAGGAAATTCTTCTATTTCGGAATCGGACTCGTCGGACGAGGTCGAGTCAGAGAATCGGGAAGCGACGTACTTTTTCAGGTCCACTTTCCTCTTCTTTCGATTTATATGATCTTCCTCTTCTTCCTCCACTAGCACCTCACTTGCTTTCCGTTTAAACATGGGATTAGGGGCAAGCTTTTGAGCTGTCGGCTCAGCCTTGGAGGCCTTGATCATCTTGCACCAGGCATTAACATCTATAGCCGACGATGGGGATTCTTCCTCCTCACTCTCCGAGGACGATTCTATGGTGATCAGCGGCCTCTTTACGGGCTCTGGCCGCGGAAGCACTGTGATGCCCTCGTCCTCACTGTCCGATTCCAGGTCGACGACATCGGGAGAAGACGGAGCGTCCTCATCGGCCTCGGGGGACGCGACGCCGCTGTCGGCGGCAGCACAGAACTCAGTCACCGCCGGAAGGACTTCAGCTTGCCTCTGATCCTCGGAATCGCCTCCTTGATCGTAGTGCACCTGGCTGTAGAGAAGCGCCTCCATATCCCGTAGGCGTTCCTCCTCTGCGTCGCTGCCATCGACGTCGCTCTCAGGATAAGCGGCTGGGAAGTCCATCCTGGAATCGAAGAAAGCGTTTGTAGTAAGTACAAGTCTTAGACTTGAGCTAGCTATCCTCTACGTACGTTGTCTTCTAACTTTGATACTAGTAGGAATGTATTTAAAACCACGCTATATCACAGCACAAGGATTTGTGGTGTCAAAAATGCTTCTGGCGTTACAATTCACAGCACGGAGGCGAGAATTTCGTCGTCCTAATGACTGGCTGACAGGTACATAGTACTAGTAAATATCTAGTGTTCGTTCGTTCGCTCCTTGACGGAGCTTAAAAGTTGAAGGCGAATTGCTCTGATGAGGTGGAGCTAAGTGGAAACCCAGAATTAGCATAGGCGTCGGCCCGCTGCTTCAAAGCCGCCAAAATCGGGACTCCTCTGAGCATCTCGCAGTCGATTAGGTCAAAGAAGATGCCGGCCGGTCGGGGGACAGCCTTGCGCGTCTGAATAATCTTGTTCGGCGTGACGATCAGGTCGGCCGGAAGGTCGCACGGTCCGGCCACCTCGCCGGGAAGGTCACGCGAGCTGGCCACCACCTGGTCGTTGTGCACGACAGTGACGACGACGGTGTTCTCGGTGACGATGCCCAGCTCGGCCATGATGGCCCACTCCAGCTCTCCGAACCCACATCCCCTTCCGACGCGCACGCCGTTGTCGGCGACGGCCACGCTCCCGACCACGTAGACGTCGACGGGCGGGCAGGCCGGGTAGTCTAGCATCTCCAGTCCGACGGGGACACCCATCTTGGCGGCGCCGCCCTTCTCGGACGCGCGGGTGCACCGGGTCCTGGACCAGTTCACTGCGTGCACAATGTGCAGGAACGAAGTTTCGTTCAACTTCAACTCCGGCACCACGAGGATCTTGCCCCTGTCGAGGGTGTTGAACCTGATCGGCTTCTCGGAGAGCGACGGGCCGACGGCCACGGTGGTCGCGCTGCGAAACACTTCCAGGTCTGCGAGGCGCAGGGCGGCGGCGTGAGATCCCCTGAAGTAGGGCACCCTCCGACAGATCCTTGCTCCCTCCGCGTCCGCGGCCTCCGTCCTGCTGACCGATACCTGCAGCGAGTTGTTGTCCTTCATCCTCTGCCAGACGGCCTGGCGCGCGGCCTCCTTCCTGTAGGCCGGAGTCCGACTCAGCCACAGCTTGGTCGACGAGGTTGTGGAATCCGTGAGGGAGGGAGTGCGCGCACAGGGAGACGGAGACGGAGACGGAGACGGAGACCAGAGCGGGCGCGGCGAAGGCGGCGGGAGGAGGGGCTCCGGGATCGGGGTCAAAACCTTCGAGTTGGAGTTCACGTTGAGGATTGTGAAGGGCAGGAGTCCGGGGCCAGTGCCGGGCGCAGACGCCGCTGTCAAGTCGGTGTCCATTGCGGCAGGAACGGGACGCTTCTCGTTTCTGCCCGGAGGGCCCCCGGAGTCGCCGGGAAGGCCGCGGAAGCGGTCCAAGCTGGAGGCCGGCAGAGTCAGACTCGGAGTCAGACACAAATCCATCCTGGACGGATCGGAGGGATGGAAGACTTGGAAAAGTCACAGCTTCTGGCCTTTTTACGCCGCTCGCCGCCGTTGATTATTTGGATTTTTGGAGAATTGCTTCACTTCGATCGAAGTCGAACTTCTTGACTTGACAGTTGACACTTGAGTAAAATTGAGCTGATGATCGACGCCGAGCTCACAGTCCTCACACTCGATCGATCGGGCAGTGTCATGGTTAGGCTTTTCTCAGTTTTCTGTGTAGATGATCGAGTAAACCGCTGCCTGTTGCACTTTTTCTGCTACCTTCGTATAAGTATAACCATGCAATTTAATTAAGCACACTACACAGTACACAGTAGTGACAGTACACGTACATGGTACATCGTCTCCTTAAACATCGGGACAAGGAATATCCGTACGTGAAGCGTAATATTCTACCTGTGGCATGGTATACCTCAGGTACAAGAGTAGGAGAAATTTGGGCGAACGGAATGACAGTGAATGCTGAATGATGATTCCAGTTTCAAGGTCTACCAAAGATGTGAAATAGGGGACCTAATTAAGGGATTGGTGGCAAATTACCTTATTTTACATTCTCCTGGTACTTTATGCTCTTCCAATGTAAGGCGGCCTCGCTGTCTGTGATGCCGATCCCGGCTCCGGTGGTCGCGGTTGCGGCCTCCACGTGTTATTCCGAAGGGATATGACACTGTTTCACCACCATTCACCATACCAGTAAAAGACTGATGCATGTAATCTCTTGGTATGGAGGTCCAAATCGATGTAGTAAGAAATATTGGCAAATCACAAGCAATTGTCTACCTCTTTTAAGAAACTTGACTGCTTTACGAGGCAAAATCTGCCGGAAGCTGGCTCGTTTTTGCCGTTTCGGCCGAGCTGCGAGGAAGGAAGTGCGGCGGGGCCAGCACCCAGGGCCAGCAGCCAGCAGCCTCCCTCCGAGTCGACAACAGGATCAGCCGGGCCGGCAGGGCGAGCGATCATACCTTGATACCTGCGTCAAATTCGGCGGAGTGATAATGTGATATTGCAGTGAGAGCAAATATGGTCACTCACTGAGCTCCATTACATGTCTTAAGCTATGGCCTAACCACGAGGTGTCTAAATATTACAGTCATATTATATAGCTCTGGCATAACACTATGCAATCCAATGTAACGTGGTATCGGGATGACTGGCGGTTGTGCTTCTCACGGGCTCGCAGCCAGCAGCTACAGGGGAGACAGAATGCAAGAAAGGAGGAAAAAGACGTAATCGGAACGACAATTAAGCTACGTAAATTCCCAATTAGACTCATTTCCTACCAATATTGTTAGATCTCATGGAAAAGGAAGCTAAACTTTCGCATGTAAAGCCCAAAGCATATTCGTATTGCTTCCCACGACTTGGATGTTTGCGCTTTTTTGTTCCCTCTGCTTTCCTCTTTGCTCTCTCTCTCTGTCTCTCATCGCTCGCTCGCTCGCTCGCTCGCTCTCTCTCTCTCGCTCTCTCCCGCCTCGCGCTCCTTCGCCCGCTGTTCGCTCGGTTGGTCGCCGACTCGCCGTCAGAGTCAGTGCCGATCACGGATCACCGCGCCGCCGCGCCGCCGCGCCGCCGCTCTCTCGTCTCGTTCTTTCAGTTTTCCTCGCTCGCTCGCTCGCCTGTTCGCTCGCTCGCGGCTCGCTCAGTTGGGCTCAAGATGGCGTCGACTGAGTTCGTGGCGGACGCGAGCACAGAGTAAATATTAGAAAACGAGATTTGGCGCTCGATCCGGCTAAAGTGGAGGCGCGTCCATGGTGGCCAACACACCAAAGAGATCCAGGAAGGTCTCCAGAGTCTACTAGACGGGGAAGACGCGCTTCTGGCCAACGTTAGCGGCCGACTTCGGCATCGGCGAGAAGGCCGAGGCCGACGCAGGCAGCAGCGGCGGAGGCGGAGGCCAATCTGTCGCCGTGCGCCGTCCGGCCAAAGACGGAGACGGGAAATGAACCGGCCGACTGCAGCTCCTGCAAGGAGTCAGGCGCCAGCAACAGCGGCAGGTGCGAGAAGCGATGAATTCACGGCGGCACCAACGTTGTTGCTCTCGATCGTGACCTGATCTCCGTCCGTCCGGTTGCTCTTCCGTTTCAGGTCTGCCTCCGCCGATAGCCCCGATCACGATCTCGTCCCAAGTGCGACCAGCGGGCATGGCGGCGCCCACGACGGCCAGCTTCGTGCGCGTCCAGGGACAGAACTCGCTGGTGGCGGCGCCGGCGGCCGCCGCAGCCGGACACGGTTCGACCGCCGTCATCGTGAACCGGCCCGCGGCGGCCGCCATGCAGGCCCAGGTGGCCGCCGGCGCCGTGAGGTCTCCGGCGGTGTTGGCCTCGGGTCATCAGGGCGTGCTACGCGTGGCGGGCCCCGGTCACGGACAGCCGACGGCGGTGCAGGCGCCGACTTCGCGGTCGCTAACGGCGGCGCAGGTCGGCCGCAACATCGTCATCAACCATCCGGGAATGAGGCCCGGTGCGCCGGGATCGCAGATCATGGTGCCGCTTCACACGTTGCAGGGGCTGCAGCCGGGGCAGGGCATACCGACGGGACAACCGGGTACCCTGTTGGTCAAAACTGAGACCGGGCACTATCAGATTTTGAAAGTGGGGAACTCGGTTCCGTCTTCCACGGCGGCGGCGGCGTCGACAGCAAGCGGCACAGTCAGCTCGGCCGTGCTTCCGACGCAGCCCGTGGTTCAGTCTCCCTCCGTCCGTCCCATTCAGCGCCAGGTGATAACCAGACCCGTCGTCTCCACGGCCCCCGCCCCCGCCGTGGCCGCCCCCATGACAGCAGGAGTGCGGCCAGCCGGGGCTGCGGCGGCCGCAGCCGCAAGCGCGATGCCAGCCAGCGGAGGGACGGTGTCCGTGTCTCCTGAATCGGCGAAGCAAAAGTGCAAAAGTTTCATTTCGACGCTACTCTCGCTTGCCCACGGAAATAAGCAAGTGGTGGCGGCGAACGTGAGCACGCTGATCCAGGACCTGATTGACGGCGCCGTAGATCCCGATACCTTCACCACGAAGCTTCGGCGGGAACTGAAATCTTCCAACCAGCCGGCCCTGGCGCCGTTCCTGAAGAAAAGCCTGCCGTATTTGCAGGAGGCGCTGAGGACGGGCGAGGTGACCATAGAGGGAGTCCGGCCGCCCCGCTCGGGCCCAACGGCGGCCGCCGCAATGCCCCCCTCGCTGCCAACCCCAGCGGCAGCGGTGACGCGGCTCCGGCCGCCCCAGATGGTGGCGCAGGCGCCCCCAGGAGTCCTCCGGCAAGCCGGGATCGTGACGGCGGCGCAGCCGAACCCTGCAGCCGTGCTGGCACAACAACGGCAGGCGGCGCCTTTGGCCAGACCTCCGAACTCGGTTCTTCCCCTGCCCACGCAGCCCGTTATGGCGGCGTCGGCGCCGCCGCAGCAATCGCCGGCGATACCGAGGCCAACCGTGATTCCCACTCCCAAAATGCCTCAACCATCAGCGACCTCAGTGGCAACCATGCAGCTCCTGTCACAGCAGCAGCCCATGCCGAGGCTCCCGACGGCTATATCTTCACCCGCTCCGACAGCCTCCGTCGCCGCTGTCGGCAAAAAAGCCTCCGCTTCCTCGGGCCCTCCGTCAGCGGTGGCCTCCTCATCCGGTGCCAGCTCGAGTGCTCCCCCGCCGTCGTCAGCTTTTTCCGCCGCCGGCGACGAAGACATAAACGACGTTGCCGCTATGGGCGGCGTTAACTTGGTTGAAGAGAGCCAGAGAATGCAGGGCGCCACAGATCTCATAGGGAGTCAGATCCGGTCGTGCAAGGACGAGACCTTCCTCCAGACGGGACAGCTGCGAAGTCGGATATCGAAAATCTGTCGCGACCGCGGTCTTGAGGAGCCATCCGCAGATGTGATCGCCATGGTGTCCCACGCCACGCAGGACAGACTGAAGACATTGCTTGAGAAGCTGGCAGTCATCTCCGAGCACCGGATGGATGTGATCCGCTTGGAGGGCGACGCCTACCAGGTCACGCAGGACGTCAAGGGCCAGCTCAAGTTCCTCGCCGAGCTGGACAAGCTGGAGAGGCGGCGGCACGAGGAGGCCGAGAGGGACATGCTGCTTCGAGCCGCAAAGTCCAGGACCAAAACGGAGGACCCCGAGAAGGAGAAGCTGAAAGCCAGGGCCAAAGAACTGCAGCGCCATGAGGAGGAGATGCAGCGCCACGAGAAGGCGAACAACACGGCGCTGATGGCGATAGGCGGCCCAAAGAAGAAGCTCCGGCTGGACGGGGACTTTGCGGCGGCCGCCGCTGCCTCCGCCGGCGGCCTTAGCGCGCTCGCCACCGGCGGCCCCACCATGCGTCCGAGGACCAAGAGGGTCCACATGCGAGACCTGGTGTTCCTCATGGAACAGGAGAAGGGACTGAAGCGCTCCTCCCTGCTGTGGAAGGCCCACGTCAGTTGATAAGGTGCTCGACCGATCCATTGCTCGCTCGCTCGCTCGCTCGCTCCACGACTACTACACAGCCACCTCCATCGCCTTTCCCATCACCTTCGATTGTTCTACTAGATGCATAATGGCGTGAAACGTTTTTACCTGACAAGTTATACACACACTATATAAACCAATTTTATCCCACTGTCGCCCTTCGGGAAAGCACGGACCGGGAGTGGGAGGGAGGCCGCTGCGCTGGTATTGGACTTTGAGCGAACTACTACAAGGATTTGAAGTTGGAAAGGAAGGAATAAGAGCCATGATGAGTTAGTTCTCCGGCTTCGATCGGGTCAAGATGAAGCCGGGGGCGATTGCCGGGTGCAAAGAAGGAAATACGCATTTGAAAAAGACGCGTACGTTATTACATAATAAACTGATCCCATCTGGACTACTGCACTGCTAGAGGATATGGAACCATCGATGCCTTTTAAAGCGAGAATCGTGACTTTGCGTCAGCCTCTATATATCGCGGTGCGAATCCCCTGTGCGCTTTTAGAACGACGGACATGCCTCCACGGTCCACGCGGAGGGAGGAATCCTTCGACGGGACATTCATCGTCTCTCTATTAACACTGAGTGCAAGAACTAATAATTTCTACGCGGACTCGGGACGTACGTTACATATCCGTCGCCTTATGGGATCCAGATCAGTTGGTGCCCGGATAGGGGTCCTTCCTGTTCTTCCGCATAATGAACCTGATCTTGTTCTGCATGTCCTCGTTGTAGATCGCGCGACACCGTTCGATGTTGACGCGATTCCGGGCCCACGTTGGCTTCTCGTACCTGAATAAAATACACAGATGAGAAAGAAAGTACGTACATACGTACATAAATTGAGAGGAGAAAGATTTCTTTTCCATTACACGGCTAGAAAGGATCGCTATGAAGGTAACCCAGTAACCCTTTTCACACATGTACAACTTTTGCTCAAGGTTTCGGGGCGAAAGGAAGGACAATTTGACTTGCCGTCTGGTGAGCTTCCATCTGGCGTGAATTCCTTCGTTGACGACGATGCGGTTGACGAGCCTCATGGCCTCCTCCACGTTGTTCTCCTGCACCATCACTGTCCGAGAGAGGAAGTGGCCTGTTTGGTTCTTCAGGTGGCCGCGACCAAAAGACAGAAACGCCTGGAATAATTAGCAGTTTGATGAATGCACTCTACTGTCTAAATTATTCGAGGTCGCGAGTGTCTCAATTGAGGTACGTAAACTATGTAAGATTGGTACCATTATTCAGTTATTCTCCATATTTTCTCGGAACGTTACCGTCAGTCGCATGGCGTCTTCGTGAAGTAGAGTCAGCAGTGCACACTGCACAATAGTCAGGTTACGTGGCCGTGGTTACCGATCAAGACTTCAAAAGATCAATGTCGGACTTCGGAGTACTGACTTAAGTCACCCCTAGCTAGGTGTAGGTGCAAATGTGGATGAACCGTCTAATTTTGTCAGGATCGGGTACACTTAAATTTTCTTTCTTTAGACTTTTGTTTAGGCTTTGAGCTTGAACCAAACATCATGTGGCGGTAAATTCAAAATCAGGGTACGGAATGAGTGCACAGCTAGAGGACGCGTCAGTGCGCAGCGGCCCATCTTGATAGTGTTCAACCGTAAGAATCTGTAGTGTTTGACCTCAATAATATCCATGTAGCCAGCCGCGGCCGCCGTCTTGGACTTTGCACCTGACCAGATCGTCGACGTCGCGTCGCGGACGGACGCGGACGGACGCAGGTCAGTGGACAATCGACCCACCGACACGTCGCGTCGCAGCGCCGGCAGTGAGCGGCGCAAACAGAACAGCAGCAGCTGCTGGCTCCGGCTGGCTGACAGTGAGACTGATACATTTACACGTACAGATACAGAATTCTACGCGTACGTACGCGTACGTCCAATTAAAAGTGTACGCACTACAGGTATACACGTAGAGTGGATATAGCGTATTACGCTAGGATTTGTAGCATATTCATATAGACATTTAATACGCCAGCGTAAGATGTTTTCCTGCACTGGCCGCCTTGTGGCCGCGACGGCGTTTCGCCCGATGCTGACCGCGTCCTCCTCGGCGGCAGTGACTTCGTCGGTGCGCGGCTACCGATCTCCGCAGTCGGATGCATTCTACAACGAAGACCACAAGGCCATGCAGACTACGCTGAGGAAAATAATCGACAACGACATCAACCCCTATGTGGACAAGTGGGAGGAGGAGGGCATCTACCCCGCGAAGGAGGTCTTTAAGAAGCTTGGGGACGCCGGTCTCCTCGGGGTCAACCGGCCCGTTGAGTTTGGCGGCCTCGGACTCGACCTCAAGTTCAACGTGGCCATGAACGAAGAGCTGGGAAACATCTGGTGCGGCAGCATCCCCATGTCCGTCGCCGTGCAGACCGATATGGCAACCCCCGCGCTCGCCACCTTCGGCTCTGACAAGCTTCGCAAGGAGTTCCTCGAGCCGTCGATCAAGGGCGACTACGTCTCCTGTCTGGGCGTGAGCGAGCCCGGCGGCGGCAGCGACGTGGCGGCCATCAAGACGACGGCAGAGAGGAGGGGCGACGACCTCATCATCAACGGCCAGAAGATGTGGATCACGAACGCCTTCCAGGCCGACTGGGTGTGCCTACTGGTGAATACCTCAAAAGAGCAGAGCGCCCACCAGAACAAGTCGCTCGTCTGCGTGCCCATGAACACGCCAGGAATAACGTTGGCAAAGAAGATCGACAAGTTGGGCATGCGGTCGTCGGACACGGCTGTCATATACTTCGAAGACGTACGTGTTCCAGCGGCGAATATAATCGGTAAGTGAAATTTAAGGCCGATTTAGTATGATCACCAATGTTTCATTCTCATTTGCAGGCGAGGAGGGAATGGGCTTCACGTACCAAATGATGCAGTTCCAACAGGAGAGACTGGCCGCTGGCGCACTGAGTTTGGCTCCGATGGACATCCTCATTCATGATACCATCGAATACTGCAAAGAGAGAAAAGCCTTCGGAAGGCCGCTCATCGACAATCAGGTGAGTTAGAAGAAGGGTCATGCTCGAATATATTTTCATTTTTGGCATTCAGTACATCCACTACCGCCTCGCCGAGTTGAAGACCGAAGTTGAGATGTTGCGCGCGGGCCTTTATAGCGCCACGGACAACTTCCTCGCAGGAAACGATGTCACGGAAATGGCCTCTATGGTCAAGCTCAAGGTCAGTAGTAAGCTAAAGCACGGACGTCATAAGCCACATGAGATTAAGAGTACATAGTGCTCTCGTTTAGACGTAATCCGTACTTTTCCCATTTTATTTCCAGTGCGGTCGTCTGGTCCGCGAGGTGACCGACAGCACCCTCCAGTTCTGGGGCGGGATGGGCTTCAGCAGCGAGACGAAGGTGTCGAGGTTCTACCGGGACATGAGGGTGGTCTCCATCGGCGGAGGCACCGACGAGACGATGCTCTCAATCATCTGCAAGTTCATGGGAACTTTGCCGAGGAGGCAAAAATAATGCAATATTCAAACTGCGATGCTCCTATCCGTTTCCTATCATCATGCATATTTTTATACCCCTATAACTATGGAGACAAAATAGGTAAATTACATGTAACATATTGCGCAATAACTTTTGCTACGTTGACTTGGCATAAATACTTTTGACCTCTACAATAGGTAATTTCCCACATGACTGACGACTAAAAGTTGTAGCCTGGCTATCCAGCCACCAACTTGAGGTGTGGCAATTAAAAGCCAGACACTTTGGTAGGCATCCACCGCGATACGTGCAACACCCACTGGCGACAACCGCGGACGACCGCGTAAAACCGGCAACTTTCAGTCATAAAATTGGGAATTTTCATGGACACGTTGCAAGGGTAGATTACGTACTATATCATCATTATGATCGTACCGCTGCTTGCAATTTGGCAGCTTTCAAGTCGTAAGGTCTCGTAATTTCTTGCTGCTGCGGTTTTCTCCTTCCTTTGGTCCTTCCGCCTCCCACATGCAGTATCCGCGTTGAAGCGATCCATCATGCCGACCGGCCAGTCAGCGACGTGTCTCATGACCGGTCGCGATCGCTTCCCAGCGTCGACTGTAGGTGTCTGTTGCACAGACAGGACAGATATTTGCAAAAAATGAAAGTTGTATGGTTGGTGGTGGTTCCCGGGGCAAGGACAGTTTCAGTTTCCCTCTATTTCGCCCTTCTCTGATACAGGAAGACTTCGGGCGATAAAGCGCGAATAGAGTGTACGTAGACGACCTCGAAATTTTTTGCACTGATATGTCCATAAATAGTGCGATCATATTTCGCCAACCGATTTAATTGATCCAGCAGCACGTGCATTAGTGTATGCCATGTGAGTAAGCCTGCACAACCAGCCCAAAGTGAAAACTCGAGCGTGGCGTGGATAATGGGACAATGGGTGGCCCGGCCGCGGCCGGCTGCTTGAGGCCCGCTTCTCCGCTCGCTCGATCGCTGTGTGAGCTTCATGTCTAGCAGACAGTAGGGTTTACTTTACATAATTCCTGGACGGTCTTGCAGACCATTCTAGCGACTTTAAGTACACCGGCCTGTTCAATTTCGTGCCATACGACTTAGCAGCCCTCCTTCCATGGTCAATTACCACTCTTTCAGCGCGGGCACGAGGCTGGCTGGCTGGCTGGCGCGCGCTTTTACTGCTGAGCGAGAGAGGGACGATCGAAATGGATCTGCGGCTGTCTGCAATTGTAGCCTCGCTCCCCGACATGTGCATTATATATGTGCGCATTACGGTGGGCGACACGATTGCGGTCGGAAGTCCCGTCTATCGAGAGCTTCGAGGTACGTGTGCTGTAAATCTCACTGGAAATAATGCTGAACAGGTTGCATTGCTGCGCGACGCTAATGGACGTACTACTATAGTAGTAGGGACTAGAGAATTCCCCTAATTTTATGCAAAAATGCGGCTGTCAGGACTGTGGACGAGCTAAATGTATAATTAATCGAAGGCTAAACAGGAAGTATCTATTTTATTTATCACTCTCTATCTGAGTGCAATATGAGAATGGCGCTTCGCCCGTATCATCCATCCCCGATGCCTCAACTACAATTAATTTTCCCTTCAAGATTTCTGTCGTCCGCCGTCCGCGTATGTACTATATCCCCAAAGCGGAAAATGTACTTGCGTATATCAGCGTCGAGCCCACGTCTTCTGCAAGTAATCCAGCCAGCGACGTGTTCGCCTCTCGTTATGCTGTCTCGTCTGTCCGTCCGTCGAATAGGTCCAACAAGAGACATAAATCTTGTTCTATCCGGACGTACCCTGCGCTGCCCAAAACGGTCGTTGCATGGCGAAGGAAGGATGAGCCTATGAATTCGCTTATGAACAGGTCGTTGTCGCACATGTTGCTGTCCTACGTCGTGCCGTAGTACGTACATGTGGTGGTTGGGCATTTCCTCAACGCTGTTTGTCGCTTCATGCCGTTAGACAGATTATCATTCACGTAGTTGGTTGGAATTTATATTTATCCACTGCTGGTCGCGTCGTCCGGCCAGACATGGTACGAGCTAGCAGACCGCATTTTTATACGTCGCGTCGGTCGTTCGGTCCCCCCACTC
>JAAUYK010064962.1_pt1 | contig 21210 bp, 16 predicted proteins | sample 7278021 | NCBI WGS metagenome assembly JAAUYK01 (sample SAMN14350223, study PRJNA611818) | marine sediment metagenome | isolation source: surface marine sediment (1.8m) | place: French Polynesia: Moorea | collected 2018-08
AAACGCATTGTCTCTAATGCGACTCGTTGGGATACCTTTGAAAAACTATTATCTCCCGACCAGATGCCCGCCCAAGAAAAAAGATGGCAACAACGTTATAAGAAGTCTCCTAGTTTCCTCAGTTTACATTTAGGAGTTAGCGCAGAAGTGTTACCCATTGGGACAGAATGTCATCATATTCTTCTAGAAGAATGGAATAATATGGAAAATCCTGAAGGTACAATCTTTGTTTCCATTCCTACTTTACTAGATCCCGACCTAGCACCAGCCGGTCATCATATTATCCATACCTTTACTCCTAGTTGGATTGAAGATTGGCAAGGATTATCACCCCAAGCTTATCAAGAGAAAAAAGAAGTTGCTGCTAGTCAATTAATTAATCGTCTAGAAGCTATTATTCCAGGATTAAGTGCTGGATTAAATTATCAAGAAGTGGGAACTCCTCGTACTCATCGACGTTTTCTTGGTCGAGATGACGGTACTTATGGTCCTATTCCTAGCCGTAAACTCGCTGGATTATTGGGTATGCCTTTTAATCGGACGGCAATTCCCCAACTCTATTGCGTTGGGGATAGTACTTTTCCAGGTCAAGGACTTAATGCAGTGGCGTTTTCTGGATTTGCTTGCGGTCATCGTGTAGCGGTAGACTTAGGACTTTAATCAGTCATCGGTGAGTAGTAACCAATTAAAAATAGCATAAAAATACGAGAGCCTGATTTGGGCTCTCGCAACTTCGCAATGTAAGCTAAATTTTTCGATAATTACTTACAAACTATACAGTTGCAGCTTCTTTAACTTGAGTTAGTTGGTCGTAAGTTTCACGCATTTTGAGTCCAACTAATACTTGGAATAAACCAGTTCCGTTGTTAGAACCTGGATACTCTTTATGCTTGAGAAGTAACTCAGTCATTTCCCCATAATGCTTAGTTCCAGTCTTGCTAAGATGGCTTTCGATGTAAATCATTTCTTCAAGATTATCGAATTGACCATCTACTTCTAGAACAGAAACTTCGTTGCCAAAGATATTATCGGGACCATAGTACATCTTGATGCCAGGATAAGCACAAGTTAGTTTACGACCACAAGGTCTCCAATCAATAGTAGAACCTTCGTCAAACAGATAAGCAGTCTCGAAGTTTTCTATTCCTTCTTTCTGGACAAGACGAACTCTTAGCAAACCGCTTTCTTTATCATCAGTTAACTGAGTAGGTAATACTTGAATTACCACATCAGCAAATTCTCTTTGAACTTCGATGTAAGCTGTGAAATCAGGTTTTCTAGCTTCGATGGAAGCTAAAATATCTTCATAGGTATGACCACGTTCAGCCATATCTCGTTGGATTTTCCATTGGATTTTAACTTCGTCGCTAATATCCAAATAAACACTGAAATCAAGTAAATCGCGAACTCTTGGGTCATATAGGGGATGAAGTCCCTCAATGACAACTACTTTATTAGGCTCGATTCTTTCTGGAGGATCAATCTCTCCAGTTTCATGATTATAAATTGGTTTATCGATCGCGTTACCTTCTTTAAGAGCTTTGATTTGCTCATACATTAAATCAAAGTTATTAGCTTTAGGATTTAATGCTGTAACACCTGCTGCTTTTCTTCCCTTGCGGTCTAGACTATGATAGTCATCCAAGCAAATAACAGTCATAAACTCTTCGCCGAATAGGTCACTCAAGCGACGAAGAAATGTTGATTTACCACACCCGGAGTCTCCCGCAACTCCGATAAGTACCACGCGGTCAAGATCGGCAGACATAGTTTCCCTCTATTACAAAAAATGATTAACCTATAGTTATTAAGTCAGCTCATGTTGGTAGCTTTTAAATAAATCTATTTGCGATTAATCAACTCTTCTTGAAAGATAAGGAGAGAAAACGAATAAAAACATCTAGATCATTTAGATTAGTTAGACTCAACGCTGAGCTGGTTTTAAGTAAGTATTTGATACTGACTATTAACTTTCTTTGACAAATATTACCAGATGCCATTCCCCTCTACAAGAGATAAGAGAGGCTTAAATTTCCACTTACTCTCCATTCAATAGCTCAATTTTAAAGATGTTTTCTACTGGTCGAGTATAAATCCGTTCTTCCCAACGAATAGCAGTTAAAAAAGTTGATACCGAAGCGGTTTCGACCACATCGACACCCCATTCCCCTGGTTGTAAAGAAGAGGGTGAGCTATTTATAGGAGGGGTAGTTTTTTTCCCTGCCAGAATTAAGATATTAGGTAGCTTAGCAGTTTCGGGTTTATGTTGTAGACGTTGCAGTTTGAGAGCTTGGGCGCATAGTTCGCCAATCTTTTGCGGAGTAAATTCGGTAGTAGAGAACAAGATTTCGACATTCCAATGGGGATTATCAATAAAGCTCACATCAATATTGTCTTTGCTATTTAGTGCGTCAATAAATACTTGAGCAAATTCTTCCCTAGTTAATTCGTCAAATACTTTGTCGTATAAATCGAAGTTGTGGGAGAGTAACATTCTCCCTATTGTAGATTTACCCACAGTACCCACTCAGCGTAAAATTAATTTTGATCTCTATTAAGAAATATTAACGAAAAATTGGTTCGATTGAGTAGTTTGCTCTGCAAGAAAAGCAAATCATTAAATACCCAGGCTGTTGCCTTTGTTGGGAATGGGCAATAGCTGCTAATTCCTTCTCGCCTCTGGCGTTCGTGAGATTCTTTTAGCAATTTCAGAGCAAGCCAAAAAAGCACTAATGAAGACCCCTTCTGCTAAGATCTTGAAAGAATCTTCCAGCGTTTGCACCCAATCTAGGAGTATTTTGCCCGGCTCGGGATTGCTAAACCAGTCGGAAAATACTGTTTCATCATTGGTATATACATCCAAAGCCACCATAAGTAGTTTGAGAAAAAAAGCAATAGCGAACAAATGAATAACGCCTAAATAATGCTTAAACTCCTCCCTGAATTTATAAAGAACGTAGAGGCTAAATAGGCTATAAAACAAGACGAATATGTCGTCCATGCTGTCAGTCAGTCGCGTTTCCTCAATGGCAAATATTTGGTGAATCAGCAAATCTAGGGTTTCATGAATTTGAGCGATCTCATCGATCGCCAAGTAGAGAAAACCTACTGCAATCCATTTCCAGAGCTTGTGTGGAGATTTGTGTAAGCCTGTAACCTCTACTTTCTTGCGAATGCCAAAAATATACCAACTTAGTCCACAGAGAATCAAAAGCTGCAAGCAGGAAAACCAACTGATAATGCCAGTCTCGTCAAAATATCGCATGGGAGATTTTTGTCGCACAATAGCACGCAGGATGGTTAAGCCTAGAACCGTGAGATCGAATAAAACGATCCAATTTATCTGAAATCTTGCCGAATATCTTACAAAGCGACGCATTAAATACAATTACTGAAGACAATGAGAATCGATTATAGCAATCATTAATCATTTTTTAAACTAACCTTGATAGTTTTTTGAACTAAAGTGTATGAGAAGTTTAGCAGAGCTCTTGACAGTAGGCTTCGTGTTGCGCGATCGCTTTAAAGTACGATTGTAGTTTTAATATAACTAAATTAAAAGTTGCTACAAAGCTTAATAAATCTGGATTTGACATTTTTTGATAAAAAGAAAAGTATTTTGTAACAATTTTAGGGGCAGCAAAAGTAGGATAATTTGTTTTAGAACTAAAGTAGAATATTTTATTTTATAGAAGGCGACGGTATGCATTTAAGTGAAATAACTCATCCTAATCAGTTACACGGATTATCGATTCGGCAACTAGAAGATATTGCCCGTCAGATTAGAGAAAAGCATTTACAAACCGTCGCAACCAGTGGCGGTCATTTGGGGCCAGGATTAGGTGTCGTAGAATTGACTATAGCTCTTTATCAAACCCTCGATCTAGATCGAGATAAAGTAGCCTGGGACGTGGGACATCAAGCATATCCCCATAAATTACTGACCGGTAGATATAGTCGATTTCATACTTTAAGACAAAAAGACGGTGTTGCTGGCTATCTCAAGCGTTGTGAAAATAAATTTGACCATTTCGGCGCAGGTCATGCTTCTACCAGTATTTCTGCTGCCTTGGGCATGGCATTAGCCAGGGACGCTAAAGGAGAAGATTATAAATGTGTGGCAATCATTGGTGATGGCTCTCTTACTGGAGGAATGGCGTTAGAAGCGATTAACCATGCCGGACATTTACCGAATACTAATCTCATGGTTGTCCTCAATGATAACGAAATGTCGATTTCTCCGAACGTAGGGGCAATTTCTCGTTATCTGAATAAGGTTCGTCTGTCTGAACCAATGCAGTTCCTTTCTGATAATCTTGAGGAGCAGTTTAAAAATCTGCCTTTCGTTGGCGAATCTCTAACTCCTGAAATGGAAAGAGTTAAAGAAGGGATGAAGCGTCTTGCGGTACCTAAAGTAGGAGCAGTAATCGAGGAATTAGGGTTTAAATATTTTGGTCCTATTGATGGTCATAATCTGCAAGAATTAATAGATACTTTTAATCAGGCTCATAAAGTTACAGGACCTGTATTAGTTCATGTTGCTACAGTTAAAGGTAAAGGATACGCGATCGCCGAAAATGATCAAGTAGGTTATCATGCCCAAAATCCTTTTAACTTGAACACAGGGAAAGCGATTCCGGCAAATAAGCCCAAACCTCCCAAATATTCCAAGGTTTTTGCCCATACCCTCACTAAATTGGCAGAAGATAATCCCAAAATTATTGGTATTACCGCTGCGATGGCAACTGGTACGGGTTTAGATAAACTGCAAAAGAAACTACCTAAACAATATATCGATGTTGGTATCGCTGAACAACATGCGGTAACTCTAGCTGCGGGTATGGCTTGCGAGGGAATGCGTCCTGTCGCTGCTATTTATTCCACATTCCTGCAACGAGCCTATGACCAAGTAGTCCATGATGTCTGTATTCAAAATCTCCCTGTCTTTTTCTGCTTAGATCGCTCAGGAATCGTGGGAGCAGATGGCCCTACTCACCAGGGAATGTATGATATAGCTTATCTGCGATGTATTCCTAACATGACTATCATGGCACCCAAAGACGAAGCGGAATTACAACGCATGGTAGTTACGGGAATTAATCATACCAGTGGTCCGATCACGATGCGTTATCCTCGGGGTAATGGTGTTGGTGTACCTTTAATGGAAGAAGGTTGGGAACCTCTAGAAATTGGTAAAGCTGAAATCCTGCGTACTGGAGATGATGTCTTGTTGTTGGGTTATGGTACCCAAGTACATCCAGCGATGCAAGTAGCTGAAATCCTCAGTGAACATGGTGTAGAGGCAACTGTGATTAATGCTCGTTTTGTGAAACCTTTGGATACAGAATTGATTGTACCTTTAGCAAAACGCATCGGAAAGGTCGTAACTCTCGAAGAAGGCTGCATTATGGGAGGCTTTGGTAGTGCTGTAATGGAAGCTTTACAAGCACATGACGCGATCGTTCCTGTAAAATGTTTGGGTGTACCTGATATTTTAGTGGATCATGCCAAACCTGATGAATCTAAAGCAGATCTTGGTTTGACGAGTCCTCAAATGGCGGCAACTATTCTTAAGGCTTTCTTCCGTAGTAAAGAAGTCGCTATTGTTAATTAATAATTGACAGCTAAAGATTTCAACCCTATTTATATAGGGAGAATTTTGTAGAGACGTAACATTTTGCGTCTCTACATTTAGATGACCAGCGCCGTTAGGCGCTGTTAAGTGATCACTGATTATTCCATTCTGCCGCTGCATCCTGAACAGCTTGATCTACTGTTTTTTCCCCTAACATCGCTGCTTGTAAATTTTCGTAAATAACTTTTTGCAATACCTGAAGATTATCCATCGCAGGAATTAATACTTCGGCATCTTTTAATTGCATCGCACTAACTTTTCTCGCTTGCTCAACAGGAGTGATACTTTCTTGCTGTTCCAACTCTTTAATATATTGATTAACAGCTTCGGTAGTTGAAGGCAGAACATTAGCTTCTTTAGCAAAAGCTAATTGATTGGCAGTATTGGTCACAAATAAAGCATAATCCACCGCTTTTTCTGGTTGATCGGTATCTCTGGGAATCGCGAGATTCATTACAGCAACATTTTTTTTGCCAGTTTTGCCGGTAATTTGGGGTGCCGCCGCTGATACTTCTGCTATAGTAGGAGCATTAGTCGCGATCGCCTCTAGAAATTCCGCACCAGAAGATAATAATGCCGTTTCTCCTGCTTGATAGAGTTCCACCGCATAACGATGTCCTTGGGTGAGGACTTCTGGTGGTAATAATTTTTCTTGATATAAATCTACCCAATAACGAAAAGCAGCTCTGCCTTCAGGAGTATCGAAAGCAGCTTTTCCATCTTCATCCACTAAAGTAACTCCCATTTGTACCATCGATTCTAAGACTTCTCCTGAATCTCCAGGGGCAAAGGTGACAAAAAAAGCATATTTTCCCGTTTGATTTTTCACTTTTTTCGCTGCTACTGCCAATTCTTGATAATTTTGTGGGGGCTGTTCAACACCTGCTTCTTGGAGTAACTTTTGATTATAAATAGTTACTCTTGTAGTTAAATACCAAGGAAGACCAAAAGTCAAAGGTTCGCAGTTATTTTCTTGACAAACTTCAATACTACTAGCTTGCCAAATCTTCGGTAAATAAGTTTGTTGATCTTCAAGTGCAATTACTTCATCTAAATCTAACCAAGCATTACGAGATGCTAATTGGGAAGCGAAATTAGGATTGAGATTAACTACATCGGGAGCAGTCTTAGCCGAAATTGCTGTTAAAATCTTACTTTCCATTGCTGACCAAGGAATATCTATCCAGCGCACTGGTATTTCTCGATCTTGGTTAAAAGTATTATTTATTTGCTCAAAATAGTTATTGAACTTAGGTTGCAACTGCATCGTCCAAAACTCGATCTCTTCAGAATTACTGCTAGGAGCAGCAGCACAACCAAATAATCCACCCATAAGCAAACTAACTGATATCCAACGACTAAGTTTGAGTCTTTTCACAATATTTTTCAGAGAATTGAATTGTCACAAATAAAGTATATCTAATGTGAATTAGATAGAAGAAAATATCTTAAAAAAGCTAAGAGCTAAGAGCTAAGAGCTAACAACTAAGAACTAATTTAAACTCAACTAATCCACATAAAGCGTAAAGTAGATTGCTAAATCATTAATAATCAGGAACTATTAAGTAATTTTAACTAGTAAACAACTAAAATAATTTATTTTTTTCAGTATAAGCACTTATTCTTGAAAATCGTTTTTTGCAGCTACAATGTCCTAGACAGCTGACCATAATAAAGATATTGAAAACCAAGTCAATGTTTAACTTTAAAAAAAGCATTTGACAAAGGATAAATTCTCAAAGTAGACCTTATTCATCAATATATTTTTGGCAACAATAATCGAGGATTAGGGAATGTTCAAACAAATAACCAATCTATTCGCAAAAAAATCTGATGTAGTGGGCATAGAAATTAATCCGCAACGGATTAATATTACTCAGATCGCCAAACAGGGTCAACAATATAAATTATTGACCAATGTATCGGCTGCAATGCCTGAAGGAGTCTACGAAGATGGTCAAATCATAGATTCTTTGACTTTATCAGAGCTGATCCAAGATACTTTTAAACAACATCGGATCAATGCCAAACAAGTTATTAGCGCAGTGCCGATGCGAGAAGCCATTATTAGGGTAATCCCAGTCCCCGCAGAGCTTGATGAAGAAGAACTCAAAGATATGGTCATGGTTCATGAAGCAGGGATGTATTTACCTTATCCCAGAGAACAAGTAGATCTTGACTATGCAAAGCTAGGCTATTTTATGGACGAAGACGGCATTGAGAAAGTCAATGTTTTGCTAGTCGCTACTAAACAAGAAGTTACAGACCTCTATTTAGAAATTTTTGAGCAAGCAGACCTCCAATTAAGAGTCTTAGAAATTAATAGTTTTGCTTTGATTAGGACTATCAAAGAGCAACTGCGTCAATTTGGGTCTCAAGAAGCAGTAGTTTTAGTCGATATTGAATTCGATAGTACGGAAATTGCCATTATTGTCGAAGGTGTTCCTCAGTTTTCTCGAACCGTTCCCCTCGGTGCATCTCAACTGCACCAAGCTTATTATCAAGCTATGGGTTTAACAATGTCTGATGATATGGAATTACTACAAGGTATTAGTCTAATGCCTGGTTCCCAAGATGACGATGAGACAGGAGAAACTCAAATGAATCCTGGTATATCGGCTCTCCTCAAAATTATTGGGGAACTAATTGAAGAACTAGGTCGCTCAATTAATTTCTATCTCAATCAAAGTGAGGATCTAGAAATTGCCCAACTGCTCTTAGCAGGTCCAGGAGCGGGGATTGAACAGATTGATGAATTTTTTACCCAAAGACTAAATTTACCTGCTATGCAGGTCGATCCTGTAGCTACTTTGGCTTTAGAAGTTAGTAATGAACTGTCTTCAAGCGATCGCTCTGGCTTAGGAATTGCCTTGGGTTTAGGACTTCGAGAAATTGTTTAACAAGATACTAGGAGACAGCAAATCGTATGTTTAGTTTAGACATTAACTTTCTCAAGGATCGTGGCTTAGATGCTGCGGTGGCCAAAGAGACGCTAATAGAGCAAAAATCAGCTTCGATAGCTGATAAAGTACCAATTATAGCTGGTGCAATTATTGCGATAGTCTTACCTGCCATGACATTTGGCTACTCAAAGACTTTTGAGGCTCGTCAAACAAAACTCAAGAAGGAAATTCAACAAATCGAAGCCGACATAAGCAAGGCACAAGGTCAAGGAAAAAGCTTAGAAGACATGGAAGCTCAAGTTAAAAAAGCTCGTAGTGAAACCCAGGCTTTAGTTAGTGTTTTTGATAAAATCCGACCCTGGTCGGCAATTTTAAGAGAAGTAGGAGATCGTACTCCTCCAGGAATTCAAATCGATTCTTTAGCACAAAATGGTTCTGGTATAAAAATTAATGGTGCAGCTCGTTCTTATAGCGATGTCAATGACTTTGTTCTATTTTTGCAACGTTCACCTTTTTTTGATGCTAACAAAATTGTCTTAGGCACTGTCCAAAGCTCTAGTTGGACAGTTAACTTGGAAAATAAAGATGAATTACCAGACAAGGTTAACCTAACTATTCCTAAAGGTGTCAAATATAGTATTGATGCCCAACTAGCTAACAAACCAAATTCTCAATTAATTAAGGAACTTAATAACAAAGGTTCCCTTGGATTGTTAACTCGTCTTAAAACTCTTGAAAATAAAGGAGTAACTATTAAATGACTTTTACTAAGGATTTTACAGATATCGATCAAAGTTTAGATGATGACTATCCTACGGCTTTTGGTATTACTTTTACTCCCATAGTGACTTTTATTGCTTTAAGTATTGTGGGCATTGTTGGGGCTGGCTATATTTACATGAATATGGTTACTCCAGCCCAAAAAGCTACCAATAAACTTAACACTCAAAAAAATGAAAAACAGGCTGAACTAAACCGAGTCAAACAAGATGGGTATGACCAAGAAGTAGCAAAGCTTAAGACCCAAATTCAAGAACAGAAAGCTCTTAAATCTAAAGTCATTGCCATGTTTACCAATCAAGATGATTTGGAAACATTACTTATAGATATTAATAGTTTTATTGCTGCTAATCAAGGAGAACTCATTAAATATACTCCCGATCGCAACATTTCCACTATTAATGATAATTCCTTAGGAGCAGGGGTTAAGGGTAAATTGAAAAAAAAAGGTCTTGATTTAGAAATCAAGGGTACTTTCTCGCAAACTCAAGCTATTTTGCAAGATATTGAAAGACTAGAACCCCTATTAATGATCAAGAGTTATCAATCTAAAGTAACTGAAAAACCAACGGCAGTTCTTGTCAGTAACCCAGGTCAAATAGTAGCTAACAAAACAGCAATCTTAACTACAAAATTAAAAATAGATGCTATCTTGCCCTTAAACCAAAGGGAACTAGAACAAGCAAGAAAATCTGAAGCCCAAAAAAATCGCTAACCAAAACTAGAGAAAGATCGAGGAAGCAAAGTAACAACTAAGATCGGACTAGAACAATCTTGCAACAAACAATAATCAGTATATATTATTAGTAGTCATAATTTGAGGTGTGAGTAGTGAAAAGTTATTCTTATTCCCTAGTATTTTTAACAGGAACAGCAGCAATTTTATTAGCAAATCCATTGTGCTTAGCTGAAACAAATAAGATTAAAGATGTAGTATTATCTCCAAAAAAACAAGGTTTACAACTAAGACTAACAACAAATAATAATGATCGTGAAAGTCCTTCATTTGTAACTATTGTTGATGATAATCTTGTCAAGACAACCATTCTCAATACAAAATTACAACTTTCTCATACAGGAGATTTCCTACAAAAAAATCCTACTAAGGGCATTGAAGCAATTAGTATCAATCAAGTTGATGAAGATAATACCCAAATTACCTTCACCGCAGCATCAGATATTACATTAGAGCCGAATATTCAGCAGCAAGGAAAAGATTTGATTGTTGATCTCAATCCAACTCCTAAGTCAAAATCCCTAATCAGTCGGATTCCTTTTCTCCATGAGCTTAAGAATTTTAAACCTCAGCTCCCATCATTTCTCACTTCTCAAGCTGTAAAAGATCGCAAAAAATCAGACAGCATCGACAGTAAACCTTCCTATAACAGTAATAACAATAATACCAATGATGTCTTAGTTCCTAACCCTAAAATTATTATTGGAGAATCCACCGACGGCTTTGACAAAGATTTACCGATAGATCAAAATGGCTTACCGATAGAGCAAAATTTTGAACAACCTTATTTGCCCAGAGCAGTGGCTCCTCCAGTAGGAGATATGGCAGTATCGAATATTTCCACTGTCTCTGATAATGTCGATCTTGGTTCCACTGCCATGATTCCCCGCCTAGTTTTGCGAGATGCACCAGTCAGAGAAGTTTTATCTTTACTATCTCGACAAGCTGGCTTAAATGTCGTTTTTTCCGTTAAGCAAGAAGGAGAAAGCGATGATGAGGAAGCGGTTGAAGGACCAACAGTTTCCTTAGACTTGGAAAATCAGTCGGTACAAGAAGTTTTTGATTCGATAATGTTGATTTCTGGCTTAAATGCTAGTCGTCGGGGAAATATTATTTATATTGGTAAAAAATTACCAGCTCAAGCCCGCAATCTGATTAGTCGGACTCTCAGACTAAATCAAGTTAGAGCAGAAAATGCTGCTTTATTCCTAGCGAGTCAAGGAGCACAAGGTCAAAGACTAACCACAGAAGTTGAAGAGATTGTCGATCCTGAAACTGGCAGAATCGTACAAAGAAGAGAGCTTCCAGCACAGTTAGAAGATTTGGGAGGACCAGCTCAAGATGAAGAAGATAGTACCAGTGCTTTATTATTAAGAGGGTTACAAATCTCCACTGATGACCGATTGAATTCGATTACTCTAATCGGCGAGCCTCGTAAAGTAGAAACAGCGACAGCGTTTTTAACTCAATTAGATGCTCGTCGTCGTCAAGTAGCGGTCAACGTCAAGGTCATTGATGTGAATCTCAAGAATCAAGATTTCTATAACAGTAGTTTCTCTTTTGGTGTTGACGAAACTTTCTTTATTCAAGATTCTGGTGCTGCAACCTTGAGATTTGGCGAATCTAGTCCTGCAAGAACAGGAGATATCTTAAGTGACGGGGGCAGAGTAGCAAATCCTCCAGTAATTGTTAACCCTTTAGAAGCAGCTACCACTTTTATCGATCTCAATAGTATCATTGGAATACCTCAGACCCAACCAGGCTTGATTAATGGAAACACAGGACAAGTTATTATTCCCAGAGGTACGGGTCTCTTTTTTGAGCGAGAAGTTTCCGCTAGAGAGGATGTTCTTGGAGCAGGTTTAGTTGATTTTACTACAGCTGACGATGGAACAATTACTTTCAATGCTGATGGAACTACCACATTTACACAAGGAGAAGAGGGTACTGCTACCTTTGGTTTACCCAGTCTGTTTCAATATCCCAAAAAATTCCAAGCCCTTCTACAAGCTTCAATTAAAAGTGGTAATGCGAAAATTCTTACCGATCCAACCTTGGTCGTTCAAGAAGGACAACAAGCAACGGTGAAATTGGCACAAAATGTCATCGAAAGTATCAAAACTGAGATTGATGGCGATAGTGGCACCAGAACTACTACCCCAGTGATTGTTGAAGCTGGATTAGTTTTAACTGTCAATGTCGAAAGAATTGATGATAATGGCTTTATTGGTCTTACGGTAAGTCCTACAGTAAGTGCTATTGGTGCAACTCAAGAATTTGATAGTGGAAATGGTGCTACTAATCTACTGAATCTTTTGAGTAAGCGAGAACTAAGTTCAGGATTGATTCGCCTACGGGATAGCCAAACTTTGATTCTCTCTGGTATTATTCAAGACCAAGAGCGCACTACAATATCGAAAGTTCCTATTTTAGGCGATATTCCTGTGCTAGGTTCTCTGTTTAGAAGCTCGACTAAAGACAATGAAAGAGCAGAGGTGATTGTATTACTCACTCCTCAGATAATTGATGAACAAGCAGGATTTGGCTACAACTACACTCCTGGTAAAGAAACTCGGGAAATGCTCCGCAAAGGTGGTTTAGATCTTCCTAATAAACCTAATCAGTAGTTAGTAATCAGTCATCAGTCATCAGTCATCAGTTAATGCTTCATTGTCTCTAGCCCCCTTTCTCTAAATTAGGAGAGGGGTTTTATCTTGTCTAGATCTAGAAGGAAAACGTTATAATAATCCAGCATTAAGAAATATTACGAAAACTATTATGGGTAATTCTACAGAGAATTTAGCAACCAGTGATGGAAAGTACGGAGAAAGAGCGATCGCTGAAGGAGAATTAATTACTTTTTCCAATCCGAGAGTGGGAAGACGCTATAAGGTAGATGTTACTTTACCCGAATTTACTTGCAAATGTCCTTTCTCTGGTTATCCTGATTTTGCAACGATTCAGATTACCTATTATCCAGATGAAAAAGTATTAGAACTAAAGGCATTAAAACTATACATCAATAGTTATCGCGATCGCTATATTTCCCATGAAGAGGCGATTAATCAGATTTTAGATGATTTTATAGCTGCTTGCGATCCCCTAGAAGCTAAGATCATAGGAGACTTTAGCCCCAGAGGAAATGTTCATACGGTAATAGAAGTCAATCATGTTAAAGGCAATTAGCTAATGGCAAACACGGCCTCGTTCTGAGGTATGTATGTGTAATAAGAAAAGTAAAAAAAAGTAAAAAAAAGTAAATTTATTGATGACCACCTGGAATTGGAATCAATTAATCTGCTATCACAGACTTTTCTAAGGCAATTTCCCATTGAGAATTGCTACTGAGCCTTCGGTAATTTTGACAAATATCAACTGATTTGAGAAGATCAGAAGCTAAACGAAACTTCAAACACTACTAAACTAAATATCGATTATTCCGTGATAGTAAGTCAAACTATGCCTAAGATTGAAAACCAAATTGAAACTACAGATCCCCACCAGGCAACTAAAACCGCCATTCTAGTTATTGGCGGTGCTGAAGACAAAGTACACGGAAAAGAAATCCTCCAAACATTTTTTGACCGTTCAGGTGGTCTTGATGCCAAGATTGGTATTATTCCTTCGGCGTCTCGCGAACCAGCTATTATCGGTGAACGGTATGTTCAGATCTTTGAGGAGATGGGTGCAAAAGAGATCCAAGTGCTGGATGTCCGCGATCGCGATCGCGGTAACGATAGCAGATATCTCCAATTTGTGGAAGAATGTACAGGAATTTTTCTCACTGGGGGCGATCAATTAAGACTCTGTGGTTTATTGGCAGAAACTCCCCTGATGAATCGTATTATCGAGCGGGTCAAAAAGCATGAAATTGCCTTGGCTGGAACTAGTGCGGGAGCTGCGGTTATGGGTTATCAGATGATTTCTGGTGGCAGTAGTGGCGAATGTCCCAATCGAACTTTAGTAGATATGGCAATGGGTTTCGGCATCATTCCTGAAGTTTTAGTCGATCAGCATTTTTATAATCGGAATCGTTTAGCAAGGCTGTTAAGTGCGATTTCCTCTCATCCTAATCTTTTAGGAGTAGGAATTGATGAAGACACTTGCGCCATGTTTGAAAGTGACGGCACCATTAAGGTTTTAGGTTGCGGTACAGTTACCATTGTTGATGCTAGCAAGGTTTCTTACAACAATCGCCAACAGGTTCAGGGTCATGAGCCCATTGGCATGCATAATATCAGATTGCATCTACTTAATTACGGCGATCGCTACGACCTACAAAAAAACCAACCTCTGGAACAGTAAACACTTAATAGTAAACAGTTAACAGTAAGAAATGAGCATTAATTAGGGGCAAAATGTTCTTGGTGAACAGTTTACCTTCTCTAAGCAACGAGAGACTGGTATATTAAATAATTGCCTTTTTGTTCCTGTTATCACCTGTAGAAATCAATATAAGATGAAAATACTCAAAACCCAAACATTAAGAGGGCCCAATTATTGGAGTATTAAACGGAATAAACTAATTGTAATGAGACTGGATCTCGAAGAGTTAAGGGAAAAACCTTCCAATGAGATTCCTGGTTTTTACGAGGCTTTGGTCAAAACCTTACCAAGTTTGATCGAACATTATTGTTCTCGTGGTCATAGAGGAGGCTTTCTCGAAAGAGTTCAAGAAGGAACTCTCATGGGACATATTGTCGAGCATATCGCTTTAGAATTACAGGAACTGGCAGGGATGTTGGTGGGTTTTGGTCGTACCAGACAAACCTCAGACAAAGGAGTATATAATGTCGTCTATGAATATGTAGAAGAACAAGCTGGTCGTTATGCTGGTCGTGCTGCCGTAAGACTATGTAACTCTCTTATCAAAACTGGCAGCTATCCCGCAGAAGAATTAGCACAAGATCTCACCGATCTCGAAGATTTATATGCCAATACTGCTTTAGGACCTTCAACAGAAACTATTATCAAAGAAGTAGAAACTCGCAAAATTCCCTGGATGTGGCTCAGTACCCGTGCGATGTTGCAATTAGGCTATGGGGTAAGACAGAAGCGTATACAAGCTACTTTAACAGGTAATACAAGTATTTTAGGGGTGGAATTAGCCTGTGATAAAGAAGGAACCAAAAATATCTTGAGAGATGCGGGAATTCCTGTACCTCAAGGGGAAGTGATTCAATATCTCGATGAATTAGAAGAAGCGATCGCTCGTTTAGGGGGTTATCCTATTGTCATTAAACCTCTAGATGGCAATCATGGACGAGGTATTACTATTGATATTAACAATTGGGCAGAAGCAGAAACCGCTTATGATTTGGCGAGTGAAGCTTCAAAAACCCGCTCAGTGATTGTGGAACGTTACTATCGTGGTAGCGATCATCGGATCTTAGTCGTCAACGGTAAAGTCATTGCTGTAGCAGAAAGAATTCCCGCCCATGTAATCGGGGATGGCAAATCTACCATTAAAGAATTAATTAGGATCACCAACAAAGATCCCAGAAGAGGAGAAGGGCATGATAATATTCTGACTAAAATTATTATCGATCAAACTTCCTTAGGCGTTTTAGCCAAGCAAGGTTACCAACTGACAACTGTCCTCTCTCAAGGAGAAATTGCTTATTTAAGAGCGACAGCTAATCTAAGTACTGGAGGAATTGCCATTGATCGGACTGATGAAATCCATCCGGAAAATATTTGGTTAGCCCAAAGAGTTGTCAAAATCATTGGTTTAGATATTGCTGGGATTGATGTGGTGACTCCCGATATCAGCAAACCTTTGAGGGAAGTCAATGGTGTAATTGTCGAAGTTAATGCCGCCCCAGGCTTTCGGATGCATGCTGCCCCCAGTCAGGGATTACCCCGAAATGTCGCCGCCCCAGTACTGGATATGTTATTTCCCCCTGGTACTTCCCCTCGGATACCGATTATTGCGATCACCGGAACCAATGGTAAAACTACCACTACCCGCTTGACTGCCCATATTTACCGTCAAACAGGGAAAACGGTCGGTTTTACAACCACAGATGGGGTTTATATTGGAGATTATTTAGCGGAAAAAGGTGACAATACCGGACCTTACAGTGCGAGCATGATTCTTAAAGATCCCACGGTAGAAGTAGCTGTTTTAGAAACTGCTAGAGGTGGTATTCTGCGCTCAGGATTAGCTTTTGATTGCTGTGATATTGGAGTGGTTTTAAATGTCGCAGCGGATCATTTGGGACTCGGAGATATTAATACCATTGAACAAATGGCAAAGGTTAAAGCTGTGGTAGCAGAAACTGTTAAACCCGATGGTTATGCCATTTTAAATGCTGATGATCCTTTAGTTTCGGCTATGGCAGCAAAACTTAACTGTAAAATCGGCTATTTCTCCATGAATCCTGATAATCCTGTAATTGTAGACCATACTCGTCGTAAAGGATTAGCTGCGGTTTATGAAAATGGTTATATCTCTATTTTAGAGGGCGATTGGATATTAAGAATCGAAAAAGCCGTAAACTGTCCCGTAACAATGGCTGGTATGGCTCCGTTTATGATTGCCAATGCTTTAGCTGCTTGTTTGGCTTGTTTTGCCCAAGGAGTTGATATTGAAACAATTCGCCTCGGTGTGAGAACTTTTAATCCTTCAGCGGAACAAACTCCGGGACGGATGAATCTCTTTGATATGGGAAATTATAAAGTATTACTCGATTATGCCCATAATCCTCATGGTTACGAAGCTGTAGGTAGTTTTGTCCGCAATTGGCAAGGCAAAAGAATTGGTGTTATTGGGGGGCCTGGCGATCGCAGAGATGAGGATTTAATCTTACTCGGAAAAATCTCCGCCCAAGTATTTGACCAGATCATTATCAAAGAGGATCGAGATAAACGAGATAGAGAACCGGGAGAAGTTGCCGATCTTATTGCCAAAGGCATTATTCAGGAAGAGCCGACTATTTCCTATCAAACTATTCTCGATGAAGCAGAAGCGATGAAGACAGGATTTAGGAGTGCAAAAACAGGAAATTTAGTCGTAATTTTCCCTGAAAATGTCACAAAATCGATCTCAATTATTGAGAGAGAAAAGAATAAATAGCGATCGCAAATACAACCAATGCCATTGGTAGTTCTCTCTAAACGGCGATCGTGGAAGACAATTAAGTTATTCTCTACGTTGTAGACATCTATTTCTATCCAATCTACACCCAAACTTAGAGCTTTCGCGATCGCTAATAAAGTATTTTCTGGTTCGTATCCCATTGCGCCTCGATGTCCGATACAAAGCATAGTCGTTAAGGTAAAAGGTAAAAAATATCAAGTTTGATGTCTAATTTATTTTTGCAGGAGGCTCATTTGATGACAATATGAAATATGGCGATAGATTTTATTTTAGTATCATGGGTAAGATTGTTGGGACGACAGAAGCTGCTTTTTTATTGAATATTTCCGTATCTAGAGTTAAGGTTCTGCTTCAACAAGAAAGGATTACAGGGGCGAAAAAAGAAGGTAGAGTCTGGAAAATTCCCTCTCTTGGTGCGCGTTCCCTAGGTCGGGAAACCCGACCGGGGTCGCACCGCTTAATTAAAGGAATCCCCCAAGTTAAAGAGTGTAATCGAGGTCTCAAAGGCACTTGGAGAAGAAAACGTTGTGAAAAGACAACTAGAATTCACGTCAATAAACCCCAAATCAACTACAACCGCAAACACAAAACTCTTGAACCAGTAATTACCATTAGACAAGGTAGTCGTAAAACCTCTTGTCACATAGCTGAGATAAAAGGTTCTTGTCGAGTAGTATATCAACCAGATAATCCCTTATCCTGTGGTGCAGTAGTGTGGATAGAGGTTTTGCCTGATACAGTAGTAATTCCCCAGGTGTTGACACCCAATTTACTTGTAATCTAGTGCCGCTGGGCGGAAGTCAAAAGTCAAAAGTTTTTACTATCAAGCTTTTGAGCTGTTTTGAATAGTGTGCTTATTTACGCCCACGTCCACTAGCGACGCTCAAAAAGGTAGTCATAAAAATTGGTAATTCTTGGTTTTATATTATATTTGTATTTATATTGTAATATAAACGATTTTTTGCGCGCGCAAAGCGGTGCGACCCCGCGTTATCCTAAAGGACTACCTTCGGGGCGTGCGGAGCGGCTTGCCCTCGAATGGGGGTATCCTTTAGGGCGGCGATAGACGCTTGCCCAGCTTCGTGTTCTGGGTTTATCCAGAGCACCGAGCTGGACAAGGGAATGCGCACCAAGAAAGTGCAAAAGGGCAAACAGCGCAAAGTGCTATAGAGTACTGGGGGCGACACGCACAACACGAAAACCGATATCGTTGTCACGGGAGTCGCGCGTACTGTCGCCGCGGTATGCTGAGCGGGAGAAAACAGGAGCGTTGAGCCATGAACCACCACGTCTTACTTTTATGCCACTTTTACCCGATAACCAAGCACTACCATCTTTTGGTGCGCCTTCATAGTTATCTTGAAAGTCATCTTGACACCATTCCCAAACATTTCCATGCATATCGTATAAACCAACGGCATTGGGCGGAAAACTTCCTACTTGAATAGTTTTTTCTCGATACTCTCCTTTTGGTTCATTGGCGTAGGTAGAACTACCTCTGTAATTAGCTAAATCACTAGTAATCGTTTCTCCAAAATGAAATGGTGTAGTTGTTCCAGCCCGACAAGCATATTCCCATTCTGCTTCCGAAGGTAGTCGATATTCTTTTCCTGTCTGTTTTGATAATCTTTGGCAAAATTCTTCGGCATCTTCCCAAGATACCTTCTCTACTGGAAGATCATTACCTTTAAAGTGGGAAGGATCGGGTTCTAGATCGCGTTCGATTTTAGGTAAAGATGCGATCACTCTCCATTGTTTCTGGGTGATCTGAAATTTACCCATAAAGAAGGGTTGAACAGTCACCTCATGTTGCGGTTTTTCTCTTCTAAAATATTCCCAACCAAATTTCTTAACAAGTCTTTCTATTTCTTCGTCTTCTGTTCCCATTAAAAATTTCCCCCCAGGAATATAGACCATTTCTAGGTTTACACTATTGCCCAAGTCTTCCTTAAAGAACTTGGCTTGTTTGTTAGAATCGCGTTCAACTATCTCTCCCTTTTGATCTACCGTTACAGTTTCAAACTTAAAAGAATCAAGTGATGTTGATGGTTGCTCCTCCTTAAAAATCTCACGGGCTACCACTGCTGTCACCAAACCTGCACTTCCCAAGCCAGCCCATTTCAAAAACTGTTTTCTACTTATTGATACTGGTGTTGTAACAGCTTCTTGTTGTTTTCGTAACCGTTCCGCTTCCTGTCGTTGTCGCTGTAGTCTCTCCGCTTCCTGTTGCTGCCTGATTCTCTCTGCTTCCTGTCGCTGCCGCTCTTCTGCTTCCTTCTGCGCAATAATTGGTTGTTCTATTTGCGATACTTCTTCATCAGTCAGTTGCAGAGATTGTTGTAAATTTCTTAACTGTCTTCGACTCGATTCACTTAGGGGAAATTTTTGCTCAACTGCTTGAGAGAAACTCTGCCGATACTGTATTAAATTCTGCTGATGCACATCTGCTTGCTGTCTAAACTGATCGGTGACATCCTCCTCAATGGGCTGAATATCTTCATCCCTAAGTCCCAACATTCCCTGAAAATGCTTTAAATCATCCTTAGTTGCTTCACCCAAAGGGTATTCATCTTTAATAGCAGCATTAAAGGCTTCTCTATAGCGCCGTAAATGTTCCAGACGCTCACGATAGGGTTGCAGCACCTCATCTTCAAGCGCTGCCGCTTCTTCGGGTGATAAGTGTAGTTGTTCTCGCAGGGTATCTAAGATAATGCGTCCGTAAGCAGGAATGTCACCACGACTGGCATAGCGTTCAACTTCTTTGCGATACTTCAGCTTGGGATCGGTAATCAGGGCTTTAGCTATCCGAATTTTAAAACCTTCCTTGACTGCATAAATTTCTGGTTTCATTGCTGGTGCTGTTTCTTGCACCTTTCCCTTGGCATATTCGTGTAACTCTTGCACCTCTATCCAACCATCACTATCCAAATCAGCAGCCCCTGTAGCTATGCCTTCAACGATATAACGGCTGTAAATTGAAAGGTCTGACTCTTGTTGTTCAAAGGAATATTGGGTAGAAGTAGAAGAAGTTAAAACTGCCCTTCCTTCTCCCCCTAGTTGAGTTTTAATATCCACATTGCCAATGTCTTTAGCTGTCATACCTGCAGCAAAAGCACCACTAAAACAACAGTCGAGGATAACAACCTGATGCTTGCAACGACTCTGGCTCATTAAGTTCTGGATAAAGCTAGCAGCTACAGCTGTTGACCAAATAAGCTTTCCCTTTTCATTTTTACGAGTGTTATTAGTAGCGAAATATAGTTTACTTCCCTCATCCTTAATTCCATGACCAGAAAAAAATAGCAATACCAAATCTTCTTTCTGTAATTCTGAAAATATGACTTCAATCTCTTCTCGCATTGTCTGAGTATCAGGATCTATTAGCGGTTTTACCCGCTCAAACCCTGCAATGTCAGGATTTTGCAAAACCTTCTGCATCGCCTGAACATCTTTGGTGGCTTTAGGTAGAGGAGATAAATCCGATTGGTATTGACTCACGCCAATCAGCAATGCGATTTTGGTCATGGGTGACTTTTATTTTAATTTGGAGAGTCTTTCAATTGCTTCTACTGCATCCTCCAACTGTTGCTTACTCCGATACTCCAGTTTATAACTTTTACCTTGGTTAGAAAATTCTAGTTTCAAAGTTTTACCATAAAAACGTTCCCCCAAGGTGTTCAATAGTTCTTTGCTCTTATTAACTGGAAAAACAGCCGATAACATTCCAGGAATGAAGTTAGCTAGTCCTGGTTTACCACCTTCGGGAATATTAGACTCCCTCACTAAGTCAACATCTTCTACCAATTCTTCTATTTCCTGTTTCAGATTGCGAGTCAACTCTTCCAGAGCTTCTGCCTCTAAATCAGGCTCAGCATCACTAAGATCGATCATGACCTGAACATTAGCTAAATCTGCCATGTTGTCACTTCCTCTAGAGCTTTTTCTCAAATTTTAATCTAAATGAAGCGGAATAATAAATTTGTTCACAAATTATATCAATCTAGAAAATGCATGAGACACTTATAATCCTGAAAGATCACAAGGCTTGCGCCCC
>JAAUYK010102772.1_pt1 | contig 21198 bp, 14 predicted proteins | sample 7278021 | NCBI WGS metagenome assembly JAAUYK01 (sample SAMN14350223, study PRJNA611818) | marine sediment metagenome | isolation source: surface marine sediment (1.8m) | place: French Polynesia: Moorea | collected 2018-08
AGGTTGCGGTCGTTCTCGACCACCAGGGCGATCAGCCCCAGGTCGGGGCCCTCGGCCGCTCCGGCCGCGCAGGGGGCGATCGCCGGCGGGCGCTGCTCGCTGAGCGGGACGGTCACCAGGAACCCGGTCCCCCGACCCTCCTCCGAGCGCAGGTCGAGCGGGTGGCCGAGCAGCGCGCAGGCGCGCTCGACGATCGAGAGGCCGAGGCCGACGCCCTCGCCGCCGCCGCCCGCCGCGGGCAGGCGCTGGAACTCCTTGAAGATGACCTCCTGGTCGGCCTCGGAGATGCCCGGCCCGGTATCCCAGACCTCGATCCTGAGCGACGCGCCGAGGCGGCGCGCGCCGACCAGGATCTTGCCTTCGCCCGTGTAGCGGATGGCGTTGGCCACCAGGTTCTGCAGGATGCGCCGGAGATAGGCCCGGTCGCTGCGCACGGTCAGGCTGGAGGGCACGACCCGGAGCGCGAGGCCCTTCCTGCGGGCAAAGGGCTCCAGCTCGTCGCAGACCGGCTCCAGCACGCGGTTGAGCGGGAAGGACGATAGGTCGGCCGAGGCCGTGCCCGAGTCGAGACGGGAGATCTCGAGCAGGGCCGCCAGGATCGATTCGACGCTGTTCAGCGAGCTCTGGGTGCGCCGGACGATGGACATCTGCTCGTCTTCCAGGCTGGCGTTGCCGAGCGACGCCAGGAAGAGCTTGGCGGCCGAGAGCGGCTGCAGGAGGTCGTGGCTGGCGGCCGCGACGAAGCGTGACTTCGAGGCGTTGGCCCGCTCCGCGTCGTCGAGCGCGTCCTCGAGGGCGAGCGTCCGCTCCAGCACGCGCCGCTCCAGGGTCTCGTTGACCGCGTAGACCTCGCGGAGCGCCTGCTTCTCCGCCGTCGTGTCGGTGAAGCTGACGACGAAGCCGCGGTCGGGCATCTCCCGGGCGACCACCGCGAGATAGCGCTCGCCCTGGTGCTCGAGGTCGAAGGAGAGCGGCTCCCGGCCGTCCGCGCCGCGCACCCAGGCGGCGAAGGACTCCGGCGGACGATCCGGCGGGAAGCTGCAGACCGAGGCCAGGAACGCGAGCAGCCGGTCGAAGCTGCGGCCGACTCGCAGCACGCTCATCGGCGGGTTCAGCAGCGCGCCGAGGCGGCCGTTCCAGCTGACCAGGCGGCGCTGGCTGTCGAAGATGCAGATGCCCTGGTTGATGTGCTCCAGCGTGGTGCGGATGAGCCGCGCTTGGTCGTCCAGGAGGCGCTCGCGCTCCTGCCGCTCGAGGCGGATCATGTCGGTCACGTCGGTCTGCAGGATGGCGGTGCCCCGGTCCGGCGTGCGGTGCTCGCTGACCTGGATGCAGCGGTCGCCGTCGAAATGGACGTTGAAGTTGACGTGGGCCTCGGCGTGCTTCTGGAGCCTGCGCCGCGCCCAGGCCTCCGGGCTGTCCCCGGGCGATAGGCTCAAGTGAGTGCTTTCGCTGACCAGCCGGACGTAGTCGGCGAAGCCGAGACCCGGCGAGAGCCGCGCGCGCACCTCGGGCACGTGCATGCAGAATCGGCTGTTGCACATGACCAGCACGTCGTCCGCGTCGAACAGGGCGAAGCCCTCCTGCACCGCCTCCAGGGCGTTCGACAGGTCGGACCGCGCCTGCTCGGCCTCCCGGTGGGCCTCCGACAGGCGGGCGTTGGAGTCGTTCAGCAGGTCGAGGGTCTGGGCCAGGTCGCGGGTCCGCTCGCGGACCTCCTCCTCCAGGACCAGGGAGCGCTGGAAGTGGGCGTAGGCCTCGCCGGTGTCGTCGATCGCCTTCTCGACCCGGCGCATCAGGACGCCGGTGATCTTGAGCAGCTTCTCGTTCTGCCGCTCGAGGCTGTCCCGGGGATCGAACAGCGAGTCCTTCATGACGTCTCGGCCGCTTTTGGCGGATAGATGGCGATGCCGGTCATGGTCTGGTTGACGTGCACCGAGTTGATCTGCTCGCCGTAGGTGCTGAAGCCGACGACGCGGTGCGACGAGAGCAGCCGGGACAGCGTGCCGATCGCCTGCTTCTGTTCGGCCTCGACCCGGCGCAGGATGCAGTCGCAGGCGATGATGGCGTCGGGCGCGGTGCCGCGCGTGAGGCCGTTCAGGGCGCCCTCCAGGTGCTCCGCCATGTCGAGCGGCTCGGCCACGGTCAGCACGAGGCCCTCGTCGATCGCCGAGAAGAACCGCAGGTCGCCGTTCGGCTCCACCTTCTGGATCGCCCTGACGTGGTGCTTGCCGCCGACCTTCACCACGACGGGGTGGGCCGCGAAGATGAAGGGGGAGAGCTGCTCCGGGTCCTTGCCGACCAGCCGGGCGTACTCGCGGGCCGCCGGCTCGGCGTTGATCTCCGAGACCAGCCGATGTTCCGGGTCCGCCTCGGTCACCACCATCTTCCGGTCCGTGGGCCGCAGATGGTCGAACTTGAAGACCTCGACCCGGCAGCGGGTCCGGACCACGGCCAGCACCGCGGCGTCGGCGTGGAACGCGCCCTTGTGGAACACGAAGGAGCGCTCGAAGCTGAGGCCGTCGCCGGCCGAGCCGCCGAAGAAGGGCGTCAGGCCGAACGCGGGCCCCAGGGCCCAGGCCAGCTGGTCCTCGCGCAGCGACATGCCGTCGATCAGGAGAAAGCCGAACTCCTCGGACCAGTCCGGCGCTTCGCGCGCCAGGCTGCCGCGGAGCCGCACCGCGCCGGCCACGATGTCCTGCTGGCCGAGGTCGCCCAGCCGCTCGACGAAGAGGGTGCCGGCGCGGAAGTTCTCGGCCGGCAACCCGACCGCCACGATCTCGTCCGCGGTATAGCCCTGTTCAGCGATCTCGCCAGCGGTCGTGCAGCCGATGACCGGGACCTCGCCGAAGGTCTCTGCCGTCAGCCGGGCCACCCGCTCCAGGTCCGCGCTGGGGGAGACGAAGAGGATTACGAGAGCGAGAGTCTCGGTCCCGATCTGCTCGGCCAGACTCGCGAAGGCCCGGTCGAGATCCTCGACCGGCGCGTGGCCGCTGCGCACCAGATCGGCGGCCTTCCCCAAGACCGGGGCCGGCGCCGGGGCCCGACCGTCCATCGGGCGTCCTCCCAGAAGGTTCCTCTTTCTTGGGAGGGAAGACTAATCAAACCCGGCGCGGTCCAGCAAGATGCTCGAGAAGCGGGCGCTCTGCGCCATCATCGCCGCCTGGGTGCGGCTCTGGACGCCGAGCTTGCGCAGGATCGCGGTGATGTGGGCCTTGACGGTGGTCTCGGCGATGTTGAGGTCGTAGGCGATCTGCTTGTTGAGCTTGCCGGCGCAGACCGACTGCAGGATCTTCATCTGCTGCGGCGTCAGGTCCGAGAGGCGGCGCAGCGCCTCCTCCTCGTCCGAGCCGGCCTCGTCGCCCGCGTCACCCGGGATGTAGTCGTCGGGCAGGTAGGTCCGGCCCTGCCAGATCTCCGAGAAGGCCTCGCGGAACACGTCGCGCTGGCTGTGCTTCGGCACGAAGCCCGCGGCGCCGGCGCGGATCGCCGAGGCGATGATGCGCGGCTCGGAGAGCGACGAGACCACGATGATCGGGATGTCGCGCGCGACCCTCTTGAGACGGATCAGGCCGTCCAGGCCCTCGACGTCGGGCAGGGTGAGGTCGAGCAGGATCGCGTCGGGGGCCGGGTCCCGGGAGAGCCGCTCGAGGGCGCCTTCCAGCCGGTCGGCCGTGTCGATCTGGTGCACGTTCAGCACCGACTTCAGGGTCAGCGAGAGGGCCTCGCAGAACAGCGGGTGGTCGTCGACGATCAGCGCCGTTGACAGGGATATGGGAACCAGGGACTTCTCGGCCAGGGTCATGGCGGGCGCCCGCGGCAGTTTTTCCAAGCTCATTGTGGGGCCAGCCTACCCCAAAGCCGGCGCCCGGCCTATTGGACCTATGGACAATACCCCGGGGCAGGGCCGGCGGCTCCAAGAGGCTGCGGAAAGAGTGCTCAGTCGGGACCATCACCCTTCGACAAGCTTAGGGTGAGGGCGATTTGTATCAAACACTTACCCTCATCCGCGCGTAGCGCCGGGCCTACGCCCCCTCGTCGAAGGATGACCGTGGTCAAGGACTCAGAGAGTCTTCAGCAACCGAAAGAAAACGGCGCGCCCCGGGAGGGGCGCGCCGCGAAGCCGGAACGGGAGGCCCGCTTAGTTGGCCGCGGCCAGCGAGCGCGGCACCTTGAAGACCCAGAGCAAGCCACCCTGGTTCAGGTAGTTGACCTTCTTGGCGACTTCGCCGCCCCAGAGCGGCACCGCGCCGCCCCAGCCCGAGATCACCGAGACGTACTGCTCGCCGTCCATGTCCCAGGTCACCGGCTGGCCGACGATGCCGGAGCCGGTCTGGAACGACCAGAGCTCCTCGCCGGTCTCGTCGTCGAAGGCCTTCAGGTGCCCCTCGGGCGTGCCGGTGAAGACCAGGCCACCGGCCGTGGTCATGACGCCGGCCCAGAGCGGGGCGTTGTTCTTGTACTCCCACTTGACCTCGCCGGTCGTCGGGTCGATCGCCTTGAGCGAGCCGATGTAGTCCTCGAACAGCGGCTTGATCGTGAAGCCGGCGCCGAGGTAGGCCGCGCCCTTCTTGTAGGTGATCGGCTCGTTCCAGATGTCCATGCCCCACTCGTTCGACGGGACGTAGAACAGGCCGGTCTTCTGGCTGAACGCCATGGGCATCCAGTTCTTGCCGCCCAGGAACGACGGCACCGCGAAGACGGTTTCGCCCTTCTGGCCGTCGGCCGCGGCGGCCGGGTCGCTCGGCCGGTTCTCCTCGACGAAGATCGGGCGGCCGTTCTTGTCGATGCCCTTGGCCCAGCTGATGTCCTTGACGAAGGGATGGGCGGTGACGAAGGCGCCGTCTTCCCGGTTCAGGACATAGAAGAAGCCGTTGCGGTCGGCCGTGGCGTAGCGCTTGTTGCCGTCGCGGTCGACATAAGGCACGACCTCGTTGACGCCGTCGAAATCCCAGCCCTCGCGCGGCGTGGTCTGGTAGTGCCACTTGATCTCGCCGTTGGCCGGGTCGATGCCGATCCGCGAGGCGGCGTAGAGGTTGTCGCCCGAGTTGTCCGCCTTGGGTTCCCCGGCACCGCGCAGGTGGCTGTTCCAGGGGGCGGGATTGCCGGCGCCGAAGACCAGGGTGTCGGTGTCGGCGTCGTAGGTGCCGCCCAGCCAGGTGGCGCCGCCGCCGGTCTTCCAGAGATCGCCCGGCCAAGTCGCGTTCAACTTGCCGGTCATGGTGGATTCCTGGCCCTTGTAGGTGCCCATGTGCCCCTCGATCACGGGGCGGTTCCACACCAGCTCGCCGGTCTCGGCGTCACGGGCCTGCACCGCGCCGACGATGCCGAACTCGCCGCCGGAGTTGCCGGTGATCACCAGGCCGTTCACGATCACCGGCGCCGCGGTATAGGAATAGCCCGCCTTGTAGCTGGCGATCTTCTTGCGCCAGACGACGTCGCCGGTCTTCCGGTCCAAGGCGACGATGCGGGCGTCCAGGGTACCGAAGTAGATCTTGTCGCCGTAGAGCGCCGCGCCGCGGTTGACCACGTCGCAGCAGGGAAGGATGCCTTCCGGCAGGCGCGCGTCGTACTGCCAGATCTCCTCGCCGGTCTTGACGTCGATGGCGAACAGCCGGGAATAGGAGCCGGTGATGTACATGACCCCGTCGTAGATCAGCGGCTGGGTCTCCTGGCCGCGCTGCTTCTCGCCGCCGAGGGAGAAGGCCCAGACCGGCGACAGGTGCTTGACGTTGCCCTTGTTGATCTTGTCCAGCGGGCTGTAGCGCTGCTGATGGCGGCCCATGCCGTTGGTCACGATCTGGTTCGTGACGGTCTGGTCGTTGCGCAGGTCCTCTTCGGTGATCTGCGCCTGGACGGGCGCGGTCACCAGAAGACCGACGCCGAGCGCGAGCAGGAACCGCTTCATTCTCATCCTCCCAATTCCGTGCGTTCCATCGACCCCGGCAGCCTCCACGGATACCGGTACGATTAGACTATCGCGACTCCCACGGGAAGCAAACCGGCACCTTGGTCGTAGGCCCGATGGGCGGGGGTCGTAGACCCGGGGGGTGGGTCGCAGGCCCGGGAATGTGGCGTTTCCGCGGCCCGGCGCTCAGTAGAGCAGGTCGTACTTCCAGCTGTCGGCGTCGGGCGTGACCTCCTCCAGGTCGTAGTCAGCCGCCTGCAGGCGCTTGGCGACCTCGAGCCCCTCGGCCGCGGCCTCGTCGACGTAGCGCCGGCCCAGCTCGGGGTCGTAGGCCACGCCGCGGCCGCGCAGCAGGTCCAGGCCGTAGTTGAACTTGCCGACCGGATCGCCGGCTTCGGCCGCCCGCCGGTCCCAGGCCGCCGCCGCCGCGGGATCCTCCGGGGCGCCCAGCCCGTTGTCGTCGAGCTGGGACATCCAGGTCATGGCGCCGGTGTAGCCGGCCTCGGCGCAGCGTTCCAGCAGCAGCCGCGCCTCCGCGTGGCGGCCTGCCTTGGTGATGTGATAGCCGTGGGCGCAGTTGACCATCCCGACCTCGCCGCGCAGCACCTTTGCGATCGCGCTGTCGAGCGACATCTCGTCGGGATTGAGGGTGCCGCCTTCGTCCGCCCAGGCCGCGGCCGGCAGGAGCAGGAGAAAAAACGCGGCCGCCTTGCGGATCATGCCAACCTTCCCGCCTCTCGGTGGTGCCCGAAGGTCTTAGCAGAATCCTCCGGCCCGGTCGACGTCCGCGGGAAGGAGGCCCCGCCGCGTGGTCATTGGCCCGCCGCTATTGGATCGTGATCTCGACCCGCTGGCTCTCGCCGGTGGAGCCCGGGATCTTCAGCACGTAGCGCCCCGGCTTGATCGCGACGAAGGCGATCTCCATGACGCCGGCGTCGTCGAACTCGACGCTGTCCAGGCCGAGCGGCCGCACCTCCAGCCCGTTGATCACGACCTCGTCGATCCAGATGGCGCGGAAGAACTCGGGTCCGACCAGGGCCAGCTCGGCCGAGCCGTCGGCCTCGATCTCCAGCTCGTAGTAGGTGCCCGACTTCAGGGTGATCGGCCCCTTGGCGAGCGGCTCGCCCGAGGCCAGCTTCAGGCCGGGCATCTCGCCCCGGTTGGTCTTCGACAGCAGGCCTGCGAAGCCCAGCTCGTGGGCCCCGAGGTCCGGCGCCGCGGGCAGCAGCAGCCCCAGCGCCACGATCAAGCCGAGAAATCCTCTGGTCATTTTCCTGCCTCTCCTGTTGGGTGTTCTGGTTACGGGCGGGCGGCGGCGCCCCAGGGGAACCTGCCGACCTTGATCGTCTTGATCGCCTTCAGATCGTCGACGTCGATCACCGTCACGTCGCCCGAGACGCCGTTGGTGGTGAAGAGCAGCTTGTGGTCGGGCGAGAAGGCCATGTGCCAGACGCGGCGGCCGACCAGGATGTACTTCTCGACCTCGTAGGTCTCGGCGTTGACCACGGCGACGTGGTTCGAGGGCCCCAGGGCGACGAAGGCCCGCTTCTCGTCGGGCGTGAACTCGAAGCCGACGGGCTGCACCCGGTCGGGCCGCATGCCGCTGACCTCGAAGCCGATCTCGGCGACCTTCGACTGGTCGCTCACCTTGAAGACCGTGATCGTCCCGCCGATCTCCGAGCTGACCCAAAGCTCCTGGCCGTCCTTGACGAACTCGGCGTGCCGGGGCCGCGACGCCACCAGAGTGTTGGCGAAGAGCTTGTTCGTCTCGGTGTCGATCCAGTGCGCCATGTTGGTGGTCTCGGAGGTGGTGATGGCGATCTTGCCGTCGGGCGAGACGGCCATGCCCTCCGGCTCGATGCCGACGTTGATCTGGGCCACCACCTTCCGGGTCTCGGTGTCGACCACCGTGGTCACGGCGTCGTCCTCGTTGGCGATATAGAGCCGGCGGTCGTCCGGGTGCAGCACGAACTGCTCGGGGTCCTCGCCCGACGGCAGCTCGTGCAGGATCTTGCCGGTCTCCGGGTCCATCACCTGCACGGCGTCGCTGTCCGAGGCGCAGATGTAGAGGCGGCTAAAGTCCTTCGAGAAGGTGATGCCGCGCGGCCGCTCGCCGGTCGGGATGGTGCGCACGACCTCCAGGCTCTCCACGTCGATCACGCTGATCGTGTCGTCCTTCTCGTTGGTCACCCAGATCTCCGCGGCCGAGGCCGGCAGCGCCAGGGTCCCAATCATCAGGGCCTTGGCCAGCACGGCCGCCACAAGGGGTCTCATTGGCTTTCATCCTCCGCAAAGGCGCGACACGCGCTCTGGGGTTTGTCGAGACCGAGGCTGTCCATCTCGGTCCGCTGGTGCAGGAAACCTTCGATCGGCGCGACCGCGGCCACCGCCCGGCCGTGGACCAGGGGAAGCGGCTGGCGCAGCTGCCCGTTCCATGTCCGGTAGGACATCGGGCGGCCCTTCTGCCCGGCGAGGCCGAAGTCCTTGGAGAGGATGAAGGCGCGCAGGCCAGCGGGGTCGTTGCCGCCGGTCCGGGTGACCGCCTCGCCCACGCTGCGCAGCGCCGCCCAGGCCGCATAGTCCTCCGAGCGCATCGGGCGACCGGCCAGGTCGCGGAAGCGGTTCTGCAGCTGAGCGGCGCCCCATTGCTCGACCACCGGCGACCAGGTTACCGGCTTGAGGCCCTCGGACCCGGCCACGGGCCGGGGCAGGGCCGTGTTGAACAGGAAGTAGCGGCCGAAGTCCCCCGCCTCGTCTGTGATCACCAGGAGATCGTGGTCGGCCAGGGGCTGCGTGAAGAGCGGCACCTCCTGGGCGGCGTTGCGGCGGATGTCGGCGCCGATGTCCCAGGGCGCTTCGTCGACGACCTTCAGGCCGAACTTCCTGGCGGACGACCTGAGGGCTTCGGCGAAGTGGCGATCGGCCGGCTGCGGGCCCTCGACCAGCGCCCAATCGGTCCAGCGCCGCTTCTTCATGAACTGCGCCAGCGCGTCGGCGCGCATGCCGTAGCTGGCGATGGCGTGCAGCACGTTGGACCGGCAGTCCCGGTCTCTCAGCCGGTCTTCCGGCGCTGACACGTTGAAGATCAGGGCGGAGGCGGCCTCGGGCAGGTCGGCGACGGCGAGCAGGGTTTCCGCAGGCGCGTTGACCACCAGGATGCGGCTCCCGGCCAGCGCGGCGCGGGCCGCCGCCGCCACGTCGCCCGACGGCGGCACCACAGTCGTCTCCAGCGCGTAGACGTGTCCGAGGAAACCGCCGGTCGTGGCGTTGTCGGCCAGGCCCAGCCGGGCGCCGGCCAGGGCGAGGTCGGCCGGCACCGGATCCAGGTTCGAGAGCGTCGGCGGCCGCTCGACCTGGTGTTCCAGGTAGGTCACGGTCACCGGGACCTCGGCCCGGGCCGCGGCCGCGCCGGCCAAAAGAAGCAGTGTGAGCAGTCCGATCCGCATTTCGCCCCCGTAGTTCGGCGCCAATACTAGTGCCCCGGCCCCGGCCGCTATATGCGACCAAAGTCGCATCTATTGCCTATTCGATAGGTCCAAAGTCTAATATCCCGGAAACGAAGCACCGTGGTAAGGGACAGTCAAACATGCCTGGAAACCACGATTGCTCTGGAGGACGACCATGGCCACCCCGACAACCAAGAGACTGCGCCACGCCATTGCCCTGCTCGTGGGATCGATGGCCTTCTCCTCCCTGGTCTACGCCCATGGCGAGGTCGCGCCGCAGCCGGTCAACACCGACGCCTTGCCGGACATCGGCGAGGAGCTGGAGGAGAACCCCTATCGGGATGCCGACAAGGAGGTCTGGCTGAAGGCCGTCGAGATCGGCGCCTCGGGCTATAATCAGAACTGCGCGCGCTGTCACGGTCTGGGCGCGGTGTCCGGCGGCTTGGCGCCCGACCTCCGTTACCTCGAGGCCGACATGGACGGCGACGAGTGGTACATGGAGCGGTTCCTGAACGGCTACACCCAGGGCGGCGTCACCAAGATGCCGGCCTTCGGCGAGCTGCTCGGCGAGAAGGCCGCCTGGGCGATCCGGACCTACGTTGAGACCCGGCCCGACGAGGGCGCCCTCGACCCCTTCAACGACCGCCTGAAGCAGATCCGCGATCAGCTCGGCACCATGAACGGCGGCGCCGACGCCGCGACCGTCGAGGAACTGCGTACGGAACTGCTCGGCATCGCGGGCCTGATCGAGACCGGGTCGGGGGCGCCGATCGCCGATTCCGTCGCCTCCCAGGCGGCCCTGCTGCTGGACGGCACGCCACACGGCTTCAAGTCGGCCGCCGACGTCCTGACCGTCGGTCTGTCCGCGGCGAAGTAGATGCGGGGCGGGGCGCTTGCATGCGCGATTGCGCTTGTTTGCCTCCTAGCGCCCACCGATGCGGCTCTGGCCCGGTGCGAAGACCACGTCCCCGGGCCGAAGCCGCAGAACGCCAGCCGAGACATCGTCGGCCAGTCCCTGGATGAGATCGTCGAGCGCGGTTACATCGAGTTCGCCGTCTACGAGGAGTTCCCGCCCTATTCCTGGCGTGACGGCGGCAAGGCGAAGGGCGTCGATATCGACCTGGGCCGGTTGGTGGCGGAGTTCCTTGGCGTCGAGGCGCGCTTCCGCTTCGTCGCGGCGGCCGAGAACGTCGACGGCGACCTCAGGAACTACGTTTGGAAGGGTCCGCTGATCGGTGGCCGGGTCAGCAACATCATGCTCCACGTCCCCTACAACGACGACCTGGCCTGCCGAAACGAGCAGGTCGTCCTGACCGGGCAATACTTCAACGAGAAGATCGCCATCGCCTATCGGCGGGACGCCTACCCCGACGGCGACGCGCCGACTCCGGCCTACTTCCGCTTCGACAAGGTCGGCGTCGAGAACGACTCGATCGCCGACTTCTATCTCTCGTCCTTCGCCGGCGGACAGCTCCAGCCCAACATCCGGCGCTTCCCGACAACGGCCGAGGCCATGGTCGCCCTGGCGCAGGGCGAGGTCCAGGCGGTCATGGGGCGCAAGACCCAGCTCGATTTCGGCCTGACCGCCGAGCTCGCGGTCCACGCGCCGCCGCTCCCGGGCTTCGCGGTCGGCGAATGGACCCTGGGCGTCGCCGTCCGCCACAACTACCGCCCGCTCGCCTACAGCGTCGACGACGCCATCCGGGCGGCGGTCGACGACGGCCGACTGGCGGCCATCTTCGACGCGCACGGACTAAGCTTCACCCCGCCCGACTGGTAGGCCCCTTTCCCTGACCGTCCCGTCTTCCGCCACCAGGAGGGCGCGGGTCAGGCCGGGCACCTCCGCGAGGATGCCGCGGACCGCCGGCTCCTCGATCATGGTGAAGGCGGTGGAATAGCCGTCCGCCTGGGCCGCCGTCGCGGCCTCGACGCTGACGGTCGACCAGCGGGCCCGGCGCGTCGGCTCCCGCGGGCTCAGGATGTGGGCGATCTCGCCCGCCTTCAGCCAGAGCGCCGCGGGGCTCGAGGTCGCAATGGCGCCGCGGGTCAAGGGGCGCACCGCGACGAGGCCGAGGGCCGGGTCCTCGACGCCGATCCGCCAGACACCGCCGCCGGCACGGAACTCGCCGACGTTCACCAGGGTGTGGAAAAAGCCCTCGCGGTGTAGCGCCTCGCTCACCCGGTCGGTCGCGAAGCCCTGGGCGATCCCGTTGAAGGTGAGCGCCATCCCGGATCGCTCGAGGCGGACGGCGGACTCGTCGAACCCGACCGCCTCCCAGCCGACCAGGGCCGTCGCGTGCCGGAGCGCTGCGGGATCAGGCGCGCCGCCGCTCGCCGCCAGCAGGCGCCACAGCGGCTGAACGCTCGGGTCGAAGGCGCCGCCGGTCGCCCGCACGACGGCATCGGCCTGCCGCAGCAGGTCGAGGAAGGCCGCGTCGGGCCGGTCGAGACGCCCGCTCCGGTTCAGGCGCGACAACGCCGAGGCCGGGTCGTAGAGGCTGAAGAGGGACTCCATCCTCCGCAGCACCTCCCGGCTACCTTCGAGGGCCCGCCGGGCCGGCTTCTCCGGTCCGCGCAGGGTGATCTCGACCTCCGCGCCGAGCGCGCGTCCGCGCCATCTGACCGTGGGCTCGGTTGGAGCGCTCGCCGGCAGCGCGGCCGCCGCCAGGACCGAGCCGGCGACCTGGAGAAAGCGCCGACGACCTCGAGTGGGAACGCTCATGCCGCCAACCGCCGCTTCTTCTTGATCCTGAGCACCTCGGGGACGCACTGGCGGACGTCGTTGAAGATCTTGACGCAGTCCAGGCACTGGAAGCACTCGGAGTAGGCGACCCTGCCGCTCTTCTCGATGGCGCCGTACTTGCAGCGCACGCGACAGAGCTGGCAGGGCGAGCCGCATTCGGCGCGCCGCGCGATCCAGTCGCGCCGCCGCAACATCCCGCCGATCGCCATCAGGGCGCCCAGCGGGCAGACGTAGCGGCAGAAGCCCTTGAACAGGAACAGCCCGAGGACCAGCCAGGCCGCGGCGTAGGCCACGTAGTACCACTCGCGCACGAAGAAGACCGTGACCGCCGTCTTGAACGGCTCGATCTCGGAGAAGGTCTTGGTCAGCGCCGGCGGCGCCACGAAGACGGAGAGGATGAGGCCCGCGAGCAGGACGTACTTCAACGCTTTGAGGCGGCGATCCCAGCGCTCGCTCGGCTCGATCTGCCGGAGACCCAGGCGCAGGCCCAGGTGGTGCGCGAACTCCTGCAGCGCGCCGAAGGGACAGAGCCAGCCGCAGAACAGGCCGCGCCCCCAGACGACGAAACTGACGATCGCAACGACCCAGATCAGCAGGGAGAAGGGATCGTAGAGCAGGAAGTTGAAGTCGCCGCCGTTGAGCGCCGCGCGGATCGTTCCCATAACAGTGACGATCGAGAGCTGTCCCTGGCCCCACCAGCCGACGAACACGGTCATCACGGCGAGCACCACGAGGCGGACGTCGATGAATCGCCGAAGGCCCGCCAGGGGGTCCATGCGGAAGGCCAGCATGCCGGTCAGGCCGAGTAGGAAAACGCCGAGGGCGCCCAGGTCGCCGGCCCGGTTGCGCAGCGCCTCGAGCCGGGGATCCAGCACGCCCACCGCCTGCTCCCGAAGGAAGAAGCGCTCGTCGGTCGCATGCGTCGCCGAGAGCGTCGCGGTCCCGGTGTCCGGCTGGAACGAGCCGTGCTCACGCACCGCCAGGACGTGCAGGATCCACTCGCGGGTCGGATCGAAGCCGAGGCGCCGGTCGGTCCGCAGGATCATGGCGGTCCCTTCCGGCGCGTCCTCGGCGACCTCGACGAAGAGATCGGCGTCGCGCAGCGCGACCGGCAGGCCGTCCTGCTCGGCCGACAGCCAGTCCGGGCTGGTGTTGCGCACGAAGGTCTCGGAGACCAGGCCGTGGCGCCCCGCGTCGATCAGCAGGATCGGCTCGTCGCTGCCGGAGATCGCCAGGAACTCCTGGAGCTCCTCGAAGGTATCCGGGTGCAGCGCCGCGCGCGCGATGGCCTTCGGCCCGACATCGACGATCCAGAGGTCCAGGTAGGCTTCCTCCGGCGCCTCCAGGGCTTCGGGATCGTCGTCGGCCCAGCGCGTGCCGGCGAAGGCGGCCTGGACCTCGGCGTTGCTCACCCGCTTGCGGGTCGCCAGGCCCTGCACGACTAGGTCCTCCCAGGTCAGCTCTTCGTCGTGGTCGGGATCGGGCCTGGCCGGCGGTCCCGTGGAGATGCCCTGCATCTTCTCGCGGGCCACCGCGAGGGCGGCCGCCAGCAGGCTCTCGTGGGCGATACGCACGCTCGCGGTGGCCTTGGTCACGCCGTCGAGATAGACCAGCGACGAGGCCTTGTCGGCCGCGCCGTACGGCACGCCGACCACCAAGGTCGACGAGATCGAATGCCCCCGATACTGCTCGAAGAACTTGTGGAACGGCGCCGAGCCGAGGCCGGAGATGAAGATCGGCTCGCTGTGGTCGATCAGCCTGGCCGTGATGATCCGGCCCTCGAGGTCGAGCATGACGAAGACGTTGATCGGCGCGCCGGAAAAGCCGGGCAGAGGGGCGAGCGGTTCCGTCTCGAAGACGTAGCCCGCCAGGGCGCCGCCCGAGTTCAACAGCGACCAGACGCCGCGGTCGTTGACCGGCTCGCCCAGGGAATAGGGCGGCATGACCAGCGCGGCCAGCTCCGCGCGCGACATGGTTGCGTCCGCGCCTGCTCCGTCACGCGCCGCGGCTACCTGCGCGATTGACAGCAGGGTCCCCATCAGGAGTCCGAGCAGGGCGGGCCCTATTCCGGTCCACGGCAAGAGTCTGCACATCCGACAGAACCTAGTGATCGCCCGGCGACGTGGAAGCCATACCAAAGTCGGAGTGAATCTGTCTCGGGCGGGCGATAGGATGCAAGCAGCTAGTTGTCGCCTCTGCGCTTCTGGCGAGAGCTCACAGAGATTGGCGACGCCGAGCCCGCTATCGCCCGGCGATAGGTGTTAGGGCCCCATAGATCTTTAGACAGCTTTCGCGCAGGCTTCCCGATGAACGCGCGGCGGCGGCAGGCGAAGCGTGACGCAGGTGCCTTCGCCGGGCCCGCTCTCGATCTCAAGGCTGCCGCCGTGCAGTTCGATCAGAGACTTGCTGAGCGGCAACCCGAGGCCGGCGCCCGCGTAACGGCGATCGAAGCCGGAATCGATCTGCCTGAAGGGCTCGAGCGCCGTTTCGATCCCGTTGGCATTCATGCCGATGCCGTTGTCCCGCACCCGGATCGCGATGCCGCCGAGCGGCTCGAGCTCGGCGGAGAGCCTGATCTGACCGGTCGCCGGCGTGAACTTGATGGCGTTCGACAGAAGGCTGGAGACGACGCGCCGCAGTTTGAGCTCGTCTCCCGTCACCGTCGGAAGCTGCTCGGTCACGTCGAGAACGAGAGTCAGGCCCGCCTCCTCGAGCCTGCCTTCGACGCCCCGCCGGCAATAGTCGATCAGCTCATGGAGGCTTATCTTTTCTTCCATCAATGAGGCTTCGCCGACTTCCAGCATCGATAGCTCGAGAATGTCGTTGATCATCCCCAGCAGGTGGCCGCCCGCTTCACCGATGTTCTCCGCCGCCTCGATGTACTCCGGATTGTTGACCGGCCCCAGAAGCTCTTTGGCCGCCATCTCGGCAAAACCGATGATGGCGTTGAGCGGCGTCCTCAGCTCGTGGCTCATGTTTGCCAGGAAGTGGGTCTTGGCCTGGTTGGCCAGCTCGGCCTTCTGCTTCGCCGCGCGCAGTTCCAGTTCCTGCCGGCTGGCGCGGAGTATGTAGTTGATCTGGTGACCGAGCAGATCGAAGTTGATCGGCTTGGTCAGAAAGCTTGTGGCGCCGGCGGCGAAGGCCTCGTCGATGGATTTCCCATCCTCCAGGCCGGTCGAAATGACGATCGGCAGATACTGGGTATCCGGCGCCGCCCTGAGCGACCGGCAGACCGAGAAGCCGTCCAAATCTGGCATGATCACGTCGAGTATGACGAGGTCGGGCGTCAGCTCGCGGGCCTTCTCCATGCCTTCCGAGCCGCTCTTGGCTTCTTCGATGTCGAAACCGGCTTCCTCGAGCGTCTCACGCAGAATGATGCGTTGAGCAAGATCATCGTCGACGATCAGGATCAATCGCCTGGTTTCCGGGGTCTCCAAGCTGTCCATCACGCGCTCTTCGCTGCCGTCTCCGCGGTGGGAACCTCGCTCTCGAGAGCGGCCCGGGCCGTGTCAAACTCCTTGCGGACCTGGGCAAGCAGATCGGGAAGCTCGGCGAGAGCGTTTTCCCGGCCCTTGTGCTCCATGGATTTCAGCAGGCCGGCCAGTTTCGCCAGGCCCAGGTTCGCGCTGCTTGTCTTGAGTCCGTGCGCCAGAACCGAGGCGCCGGCGCTGTCCTCGCGCTCGACGGCCGCCGCGAGCTGACCCAACTGGACCGGCGCTTCCGCCAGATAGACACCGGTGAGCTTGGCGAGCAGCTGGCGACCGGTTCTCTCGTCGAAACTGCGAAGCTGGGCGATCACCTCTCTGTCCAGCGAGGGCGTGCTCTGGTCATCCGGGCCGCTCGCGGGCTCCTTGGGCCTCAACTGCGCAAGCGGGGCCCAGCGCGTTAGAACACTGCGGAGCTGTACCTGATTGAAGGGCTTGGACAGGTAGTCGTCCATGCCCGCGGCCAGGCACCGCTCGCGTTCGCCGGCGGTCACGAAGGCCGTGACCGCGATGATCGGAATTCTCACCCTGTCATCCAAGCGGCGCTCTTGCTCGCGAATCTGCCGGGCCGCTTCGTAGCCATCCATCTCGGGCATCTGACAATCCAGGAGGAGCGCGTCGTGGCCACCGTCCGCCCAGGCCTCGACCGCCGCGGTTCCGGTCTCGACGATCGTGACCCCGCATCCGAGATCCTCGAGGAACTCGCGGGCGACCTCCTGGTTCACGTGATTGTCTTCGGCGAGCAGAATCTGCAAACCGAGCGGGGGCTCGGACTGCTGCGCCGGTCCCGCGGCCTCGACCAGCGGGGTCTCGGCGGCCGGCTCCGTCAGATCCAGCGCGATCCGGGCGACATGCCGGCGCAGTTCCGCGGCGCGCACCGGCTTGGTCAGGAAGGCGGAGATCATTTCGTGGTGCCGCCGTTCCTGTTCCGCGTCCCATCCAAGAGAGGTCAGGAGAACGATATCGGTCTCGGCGATCTCTTCGGACGACTTGATGATCCGCGCCAGCTCCAGCCCGCCCAAGCCCGGCATCCGCATGTCGAGCACCGCGATATCGAAGGCGTCGCCGCGATCCGCACCGTCCCGAATCAGGGAAAGGGCCTCTTTGCCGCTCGCGGCTTCGTCGCAACGGCACCCCGAGCTGCAGAGGTATCGGGTCAAGACGGCTCGGTTCGCCGCACTGTCGTCCGCGAGCAGGATCCGCACGCCGGACAGGTCGTAGCCGGTTTCATCGTCCTCGGCCTCGTCTCGGCTGCATTGCCCGAAGGTCGCGGTGAACCAGAACGTCGATCCGCTGCCGGGCTCGCTCTCGACGCCCATCTTCCCGCCCATCATGGTGACCAGCTGGTTGGCGATCGACAAACCCAGACCGGTTCCGCCGTAGCGGTGGGAGATCGAGCTGTCGGCCTGTTCGAAGGCCGCGAAGAGATCGGTCCGCTCGTCGAGATTGATGCCGATGCCGGTATCGCGAACACGAAACAGCAGTGTGATCGCCTCTCCCTCGGTCGCTTCCTGCGCCACGGTGACCTCGACCTCGCCATGCTCGGTGAACTTGATCGAGTTGCCGATCAGGTTCATGAGCACCTGCCGGAGCCGTTGCGGGTCGCCGGAGAGCCACGCGGGCACCTCTTCCCCCAGGGAATAGACGATCTCCAGCGTCTTGCTCTGGGCGGGCTCCGACAGCAGTTCGGCGACGTCGCTGACCAGCTCCTGCAGGTCGAAATCGACCTTGTCGAGCGTCATCTTGCCCGCCTCGATCCGTGAGAAGTCCAGGATGTCGTTGATGATGTTGAGCAGCGTTTCGGCCGAGTGCTGCAGGATCCCGACCAGCCGTTTCTGACGCGGCCCCAGATCGGTGCTTCTCAGCAGGTCGGTCATGCCCAACACCCCGATCATCGGAGTCCGGATCTCGTGGCTCATCTTGGCGAGGAAGCTCGATTTCGCGCGGCTGGCATCCTCGGCGGCTATGCGCGCTCTGGTGATTTCCTCCGCCTGGCGCTTCAGTTTGCCTTCCGCCCGCTTCCTGACCACCACCTCGGTCTCGAGCGATCGTACCGACTGCTCGCGCGAGGCGATGGTTTCGCGCAGCTGTTCCGTCATTCGGTTGAAGCTCTCGACCAGCACCTGGACTTCGCCGGTGGTCTTCATCTCGACCCGGGTCTCGAGGTTGCCGCCGGCCAAGCGGGCCGCGGCGGACGCCAGCTCCACGATGGGATTGGAAAGGTAGCGCGACACGTAGAACGCGACCGCGAACACAACCAGCAAGGAGCCCGCGAGCACCAGGGAGAAGAAGCGGATGGCGGGTGAGAAGTCCTTGACCAGCAGCACAGAGGGTATCGCGACGGCGACCCGCAGAAACGGCTGTCCGGGCGTAATGGCGAAATCCTGGAAGGCCACGATGCCGCTCGGCACTTGGACGATTTCCAGGCTCCCTTGAAAACCGCTCTTCAGGAATTTGGCGGGGTCGAAGGTGACCCTGGCGTTCTCGGGTGATTGCAGCGCCTGTCCGTTCGCATCGAACACCCAGATCGGGTTCTCGTCGAAAAAGGTCACGTCGCGCAGCGCGGCGAGAAAGGGCGCGAGGCTCTTCCGCAGCATGATGACTCCGCCGAAAGTGCCGGTATCCAGGTCGATCTTGGCCAGCCCGGCGACAAAGGAGACCGTGCCGTTTCGGTCGACGAAGGGTCTGCTCACCTTCATCTCCCTGGGCGGCATGAACCACTCCATGTTGCCCGAGGAAAGCAGGACCGGGATCGACTTGAGATGCTTGAAGAGCTGGGCTGAGGCATCGTAGGCCATCGCGTCCAGCAGGCCGGCGGGGTCCGAATCGGCCGTCTCGAAATTGATGCGTTCCCGGCGGCGCGCCTTGCCGACGACCTCTATCATGACGTCGCCGCTCCCGTTCACGAAACTTGCGCCCTGGAAATCGTCGAAATCTTTGAGCAGCCTGAGAAACATCCGCTCCAGTCTCTTCTGCTCGACAATCTGCTCGGCGACCGAGGCTTGCAGATAGTCGTTCAGCGCCGTCGACGCCGCGATCGTGCTCAGGGATCGTTTCAGGGCGCCGATGTACTGATGCGAGAAGATCTGGTGGATCGTGTCGATCTGCTGAGCGATGTTCTCCTTCGTCCGCCGCTCCAAGGAATCGCGGCTGAAGTTGTAGGCCAGGACGATCAGAATGCTGCTCGTGGCGATGTTCACCAGCAGGAAGACGACGAGAATCCGCAGGAAAATCGAGATCCCATTGTTTTCCGCGGTCGCCATCGGAACGACTACCCGCCGAGAGCGATGGCGTCTTCTACGACGATGTCAATGATGTCCATGCGCTCGTCGACGTCGATGCCGAGCATCTTGGCGCGGACCCGATTGATCATCAGAGGCCCGCGCTGCGGCGTGACCGTTCTCATGCGGCTGGGGTTCAGGCCCTGCTCGAGGATGTCGTAGGCCATCTCGAAGGCCTTGTAGCTCTGGTTGAAGCCGGCATCGTTCGCGGTCAGAAGCATGCCTTCCCGGACGAATTGGTCCTCGTGCGACGCCTCCGGCTTGTTGACGTTCTCGAGATACCACTTGCCCACGGCGAGCATGTCGACATGGTTGCCGTCGTCATCCCGGAAGGTGTCGTGGTTCAGGATGAAGAAGGCGTCGACCGTTTCGGCCAGCTCGAGGACCCTTTCCTGGAACTCCGAGTAGGAGTTGGTCACCACGACGTCGACCAGCTGCAAGGGCAGTTTCCCGCTTCTTGCAAGAGCCTGGATCTGCTTGACGTTGGGGCGGGCGGATACCGAATCGCAGGCCAGGATGGCGAAGGTTCTGGCCGACGGCACCATCGCGTTCAGGAACTCCAGGCTCTCCCTGTGATAGCCGTTCTGCCAGACACCGGTCACGTTGTGCCCCGGGTTGTCCATGCTGTCGACCAGCCCATACTTCAGGGGCAGCCCATTGATGCCCCAAAAGACCACGGGCGTTTCGGTGTCGAGCAGCTGGTTGCCGATGTAGTTGGCCGCATTGTCGTCGCCCAGCAGCACGAGATCGGGCTGGAACTCCCGGATTTCCTTCATGATCCTCTGGGTCGCTCTGGCGATGGCAAGCGCGCTGTTTTTACGCTTGGTGTCCATCCATGCTTTTCTGACAATCGCCTTGGAGCTCTCGACCCCATCGTGCTCGGCGAAGTCCCGGACCTGCTGCTCGTTGTCCAGGTAGCCGTAGTTGAGCATCGCCTCGCTCAGGCCCTTCTGGGTCGATTGCGACCAGAGGTACTCCTTGTGATAGCTGCTCACCACGAAGATCCGCTTCTTGTCGGCCGCGGAGGCTGACCCCGCGACACCGAAGACGAAGAACAGCGCCACGACCAAGTGCAACGTTCTCATCGTCTACTCCGCAAAAACTTGCCACGTCTCGTGAATCGGCAGGCGTGTGAGCCCGGCCCCCTTAGACAGCGCCCCTTTCCCGCCATTTCCTGAAGATCCGCTCGGCTTCCCGGTTGCACTGACTGAGCGCGTCTTCGGGGCTCATGTCGCCTCGTGCGGCCTGGGCGAACATCGTCGAGATGAGCCAGCTGGTGAAGATCTCGTCCTCTGCGGCATTCGCGAAGCCGGGATAGCCCAGGTTGGTGACCCAGCGGGAAACATCCTCGAAGACTTTGTACTTGTCCGCCGGGTTCGCCTTGGGATCGTTGGCGATGAGATCCGGCAGATCGGGGACCATGCGCGGAAAACAGGGAAAGTTGTAGAACTGGCTGGCCCGGAACACCTCGCCGGAGTGGCCGATGTAATCCACCAGGAACTGCTGCGCGCCCTCTATGTTGTCAGCGAACTTCCAGATCACGTAGACATCGATCAGGTGGTGAAGCCCGATCCGGCGGACCGGCCCGCGGGCCGCCTTGGCCAGCCAGATTCTGTCCGCCACGGGAATGCTCTGGTTCTCGCCGGTACGGGTGATCGATATTGCGTTGACCGCCAGCGACCCGCGGCTTGCCAGCATCTGGCGGTTGTTCGATGAGGGGTCCCAGGTAAAGACCTCGTCGGTCATCGCCTCTTGATAGAGCGCCTTGGCGAATTTCAGGGATTCGAGGGTTTCGCGGGAATTGAGCGCCAGGTTGCCTGACTCGTCCTGGATCGAGGAACCGAACGAGGCCATCAGCGAGCGCAGGGCCATGTTGGTATCCAGTTCGGGCGCGAGGCCCAGACCGACCGGGATGCCGTGCCGCTTCTTGATCTTGCGGCCGCCGACCCTGATGTCGTCCCAGCTATCGGGATACATGCCGACATCGTCCCAGAGATCCTTGCGGTAGTTGACCGGATCGGGGACGTAGCTGTCGGAAAAGCCGTAGTACTTGTCCGTCTTCGGGTTGTAGGTGCTCTTGACCGCCAGCTCTACCGGCTTGCCGTAACGGCGCTCGCACTCTTCGTAGATCTCCCGGTGATCGATGACATGCTCCTCGTAGCTCGGCGGCGGGCTCAGGAACATGCAGAGGTCGTGACCTTTCTGGGCGGCGACCTCGGCGGCCGCGCGGCTGTTCAGGCTGGTCATGCCGACATTGTCGACGATGACTTCCGTGTCGTTACGACGGCCCCAGTCCTTGACGTAGACCTCGTTGAACCAGCGGTCGAACTCGGGC
>JAAUYK010167131.1_pt1 | contig 21164 bp, 22 predicted proteins | sample 7278021 | NCBI WGS metagenome assembly JAAUYK01 (sample SAMN14350223, study PRJNA611818) | marine sediment metagenome | isolation source: surface marine sediment (1.8m) | place: French Polynesia: Moorea | collected 2018-08
TCATTTAAAATTAAAAGAAGTATATTGGGGTTAACTTATCAGTCTATTAATGGTTCAATTGATGATATTCTCGGTGTTTTCTTATATGAAGGATATAAAAATCATTCAGTGAAAATTAGAACGAGAAAAAGAAGTTATATTATAGGAGAAAATCTTAAAGAAGAAGAATGTGCTTGGTTAGCAAAAGAAATTCAAGATTGGTTATATTATCATGGTAATTGAATAACTTATTTATTATAGTTAAACCTCATTACTATCATAATATATCTAGGTGTTGATAGTCTATAGATAATATTCCTGAACCTTCACAAAATGTAGAGACGGAGCATCTCAATTTTGCAGAGTAGCTCTTTCAAGAGGTGCTGAAATCCTTGGTTTATGATTACTTTGGGTTCAGCTTTTACAAAAATAGGATGCTCCCTGTAGAGACGTTGCGAAAAACGTCTCTACAAGAGAAAACTTGATTAAACAGTTGCCATAACTGCTGCTTCTTTAGCTTGCATCACCTTCATTAAATCTAACATACGGTTAGAATAACCCCATTCATTGTCATACCAAGAAATAACTTTAAAGAAGTTAGAATTTAATTCCATACCTGCTTTAGCATCAAAAATACTAGAGTTAGGATCTCCATTAAAGTCCATAGAAACCACGTCTTCATCTGTGTAAGCTAACACCCCTTTTAACTCACCGTTTGCTGCTGCTTTCATCGCTGCACAAATAGCTTCGTAACTGGTAGCTTTTTCGGTTTTAAAAGTAAGATCAACTACAGAAACATCAGGAGTGGGAACCCGTAAGGCCATCCCAGTTAACTTACCCTTTAATTCAGGGATCACTAGAGTAACCGCTTTAGCCGCTCCTGTGGACGCAGGGATGATGTTTTGGGCTGCACCCCGTCCACCCCGTAAATCTTTCTTGCTAGGCCCATCTACGGTGGGCTGAGTGGCTGTCATGGCGTGTATTGTAGTCATTAACCCTTCTGCTAAGCCAAAGTTATCGTTGATGACTTTCGCAATGGGGGCTAAACAGTTGGTAGTACAACTAGCATTGGAAACAATATAATCTTTGGTGGGATCATATTGATCATCGTTAACCCCAACCACAAAAGTGTTAACTTTTTCGGGATCTTTGGTAGGGGCAGAAATAACCACCCGTTTTGCACCTGCTTTGAGGTGTTTACTAGCGGTTTCGTGGGTGGTGAATAAACCAGTTGACTCTACTACATAATCTACGTCAAGTTGTCCCCAAGGTAATTCTTCGGGGTTGCGAATAGCAAAACAAGGAATAAGTTTACCATTGACCACAATACCCTCATCGGTTGCTTCCACTGTGCCATCAAAACGTCCGTGAGTGGAATCATATTTGAGTAAATAGGCGATATTCTTAGCAGGAACAAGATCATTAATGCCTACAAATTCAAAATCAGGGTTATTGATACCTGCACGAAAGACTAATCTACCGATACGGCCAAACCCATTAATGCCAACTCTGATTTTTGCCATGAGAGAAACTCCTTAAAAATGAACAATTTTTCAACTTGAAGGGAAAAAATAATGCTGTTTGTTTATCCCATTGAAGGAAGATTAATTACTCATATCGTAAGATTATTTTGCAAAATTCTTGGAATATGAACAAAGTTTTTAGATTGTTGATAATGTTTATTTTAAGGTTACTTTAAATGTAAAGATTGTATAATAATATACGGGGGAAAAATATTAAATTAAAATTAACTGTTATCATTTTTGATTCTGCAACAGCAAAAATACTCAGCACAAGCATTTCTGGCTATTTTTCTAGCAAGTAAGGCTTGTACTAAGCTTTTCGAAATATGTTATTCATTTCCAGATCATTGATTAATTACTCTTATTTGATCGAAGAAATAATAATTAATTATCCACTGTATGACCAGCTTCTGTGATAATTTCTTTAATAATTTCTACAGAAGCATCACTATCCACAGTTACCATTTTCCCCTCAACATCAACAGAAACCTTTGCTTCTGGTTTTTGTCCTGTAATGGCTTTAGTAATAGTATCAGCGCAACCACCACAGGCAATACTAGGAACTTTTAAAGTAATAGTCATAATCAATTAATTGAATATAATTTGACTATTTAATTATAGTTTTTAAACTGCTTAAACTACGATTTTTTAACAAAAAATTTGTTTTAACTGACAGTTATTGACTCGCTTTTTTTAAAGCATCAATCTCTGCTAAAGCAGCCTCAGCAGCTATATTTTCCCCCATTTCTTGCCAAATATCAGCAGCTTTTTGGAAATCTGCGATCGCTTTTTCTGCTTCCCCGAGATCAATCAACGCTAACCCTCGATTATAATAAGCTTCCCCATACAAAGGATCAATGGTCACCGCTTCAGTAAAGTCAATTTTTGCCAATTCTGGGCTTCCTGAGTTAAGATGAGCTAATCCTAAGTTATTTTGCGCAAAAGCATCCTGAGGATTGATTTTTAAAGCCTTTTCATAATCTGCGATCGCCTTTTTATCTTCTCCCAATTGTAGATAAACATTGCCCCGGTTAACATAAGCTTCAACCATCTGGGGATCTAATTTCAACGCTTCCGTAAAATCAGCTAACGCTTGCTGAAACTGGCCTAAACTACTGTGAGCAAAACCCCGATTAAAATAAGCGTGAATATCTTGGGGATTTTCGGCAATAACTTGATTAAAATCCCTTAAAGCTCCTTTATAATTTCCCTGACGGCTTTTTTCAATCCCTTGCTGCACCATTTCCCCATTATCCACCGTCAATACAGAGGTTTCAATGGGAACCGAAGAAGATGCACCACAACCAATTGTTAAACTGATAAGCAACAATGAACATAAGTAAAATAAAGAATTCTTGTTTTTGAAAGTGTTAGTCACAGGAAATAGCGAAAATATGGCAACGCTGCGCATAAAATTAAACATTGAACTAAATTATGTTTATTAAAAGGTATTTGATTGACACTTATCCGAACTTCATTGCTAAGCATAAAAACTACTTTTTGTCAACTCGACAGATTGAAAATAACTAGGTATATTAGCTTAGACATATATCCTGTGGTGAGGAATAGTAGACCGTGAAAAAATTATCATTATCTATCTTGATGATAGCCTTAGCCTCCGTACCTGCACAGGCACAAACAGCCACTTATTATGCTTCTCATTATCAAGGGCAGAAAACAGCATCAGGGGTACGCTTCAATAATAATGCTATGATGGCGGCCCATCGCAGTTTGCCCTTTGGCACAAAAGTTAAAGTGACCAATCGCAGAACTGGAAAAAGTGTTATAGTTCGTATTGTAGATCGCTGTCGTTGTAGTCTCGATTTATCTCAAAGTGCCTTTAGAGCTATTGGTTCCCTAAAATCAGGGAGAATTCCTGTTAAAATCAAAGTATTAAATTAAGAAAAATTTAACAATGCCCCCTGGTTAACTACGTGGTTTAAATAAAACAGCTAGTGACTCACAGCAGTCACTAGCTAAACTTAAGTTATATTCAGATAATCAAAAATCTAGTTATTGTTGCCAACAAATGCAGAGGTTAAGCTATCAGGAGTCAAGAAGTGGTCTAAGTGATAAGCACGTTCTTCGGTTTCCAGTATAATCTGTTCGAGTAGATAACGAGTTCCTCTGTCTCCTAAGCTTTCGGCTTGAGCAGCTTGTCTGCGTAAAACTTGAATAATGGCTTGTTCTGCTGCCAAGTCATGCTCAACCATAGAACGACAGTCGTACATACCATCTGCTTCAGGTTCAAATACGCAGAGTTCAGCTAGTTTACTGAAACTGGCCACAGGAATACCACCGAGTCCATTTAAACGTTCTGCTAAATCATGAACATGACCGCGAACCTTTTCGTAGCTTTCGTTAAAATATTCGTGTAAAGAGAGGAATTCTGAACCTTCAACCACAAAATGGTGTTTTTCGTACTGTAAGAACAACCCTTGGAAACTAGCAATGAGAATGTTTAACCCTTCGCAAACAGGAACAGTAACACTCTTATCTAATAAAACTGGGTTTTCTTTTACATCCCCAAAAGATTGGAGTAAGCCTTGAACAGTTGCCATGTCTGTAATTCCCTTTTTGTAACGACACTTCTATCATTAAAATAACTCATTTTATCAACAGTTTATCAAAACTATAGAAAACCATCTAGAAAATTTTAACTTTGGTCAACCCCAACTAGGTAAAGTCTTCCCTCCCTTTTGGTCTGGGTTAAGCTGAAAATTTTTTTTGAAAATAGTTGACAAATACTTGCATTTATTTGGTACAGTAGGTAAAGAAACAATGACAATTATCTTCATTTGCTTGAGTCTATGAATGCAACTAACCTCCCTGTTGAACCCAGGCAAGTTGTCGAAGTTGACTGGTGCGATCGCTGGCTCGTCTATCATCGCCTTCAAGAACTAGATATTCCTTGCTGCTGTGAGACTCAAAAACCCTTACAGGCCGAGGCATCTAGCCCCACAGCCATGATTCAACTGTGGAGTGTCACCAAACAATATTCAGCCTCTCGTCAGGAGTTGATTGACTGGCTTAAAAGTTGTTGGAATCTTAACAAGCGTTAAATTATCAGTTAAAAAAATTTTAAATAAAAAATAATGTCAAAAACTACCACAACGTCACAATTCCGTCTCGTCGGTCAACTAGAAAGCTTTGTCATTAAGAAAGGTGACAAAGTCAAATATCTACGCATGAAAGTAGAAGAAAAGGAATATTGGCTGAAAATTCCCAAAAAATTACGTCCAGAAATCGATCTAACTATGATGACTGGAACCTGGTTAGAAATCACAGGAAATCGGGAATTTAAGAAGAAAAAGGGCTTTTTTGAACTAGAGGCCAGTCAAATCAAATTGTTACCAAACCCTGACATTCCTTGTGCAGTGGTAGTCTCAGAACCGGAGTCAAGTTCTGTGGGAAAAATTCTGGTTTGTCAAAAATCCAGTTGTTGGAAACGAGGGGGAGAGAGTCTTTGTCAACGCTTAGAACAAGAGTTAGAAGAACAGGGACTAAGCGATCGCATTAAGATTAAGTTAACAGGATGTTTAAAACAGTGTAAAAAAGGGCCAAACGTGGTGATTATGCCCCATAAAGCTCGTTATTCCCAAGTTAAACCCCGTGAAGTTGAGGAGTTATTAACCAAGCATTTCAACCCCTAAATAGCAAGACTGCTGCATAAACTGCAATCCCTTCTTGTCGTCCCACAGGTCCTAATTTTTCATTAGTAGTTGCTTTGATCCCCACTTGATCACGATTAATTTGTAGGGTACTAGCAATTTTTTCCTGCATGGCCGGTAGGTGGGGTTTCATTTTGGGTTGTTCAGCAACAATCACAGAATCAATATTACCAACGTGCCAACCTCGGGCTTTTATTAGCTGGTCTACTTGTTGTAATAATGATAAACTGTTGGCCCCCGACCATTTGGCATCGGAGGGGGGAAAATAGTGACCAATATCCCCTAAACTTAATGCTCCTAACATAGCATCCATAATGGCATGGGTAAGCGCATCAGCGTCGCTATGTCCTAATAATCCTAAAGAATGGGGAATGTTGACACCTCCTAAAATTAAGTCTCTATCAGGGACTAAACGATGGATATCATAACCGTTACCGATGCGAATATTCATGGTTAAAGTTTTTGTTGATCAGACTAATATTTAATTATATAAGAATTCAGTATGCGCTCAAAAAATACCTCGATTTTGTAGCGATCGCATCTTTAAGGAAAGAACTTATAAATATCTTTTCTGTGTAGAAATCTAGTAAAAATGAGTGTATCTTTTTCAACTTCAATTCCTAGCCTATAGTTACCTATTCGGATACGATAAAAAGTATTATAGCCTTTTAATTTTTGCAGGTTTTTGATATCGAGCAACTTATCTGAGTTTTTGCACTCAATTATTACTGACTTTAGTTTCTGTAATAATTTTGCATCTTTTATCAACTTTAAATCCTTTTCAAAACTAGATTCAAATTTTACTTTCATTTTTGTTCGTCATCAAGTAGAGCAAATATTCTTTCTTCGGGAACATAATCATTTTTTCTCCCTTCGATGATGGCATTAGCTAAACCAACTTCTTCTAATGCTTCTATAATAATTTCATGAAATATATCTCGTCTTGTTTTGATTAATTCAATCATAACTTCGGTTAAAAGTTCCTTAGTCTTTTCATCACTGATACTAAGTTCCATCTATTCCTCCACTATCAATAGTTAAAATTTTTCATCTGGAATAATCTCTCATTGTTATTATATAGCATTTTCTGCTAAACTTAACTACTAAAGATGATTCTTGACCAAAAACTTTGTTTAATGTTTTTATTTCAATAGAATGTCACTACAAACTTCTTGGGGTCAACAAACTGAGAAAATTTTAGAGCATATTTGGGAACCTTTAGACTTAATTGGTCAAAAATTGTTAGGATCTTTATGGAGGACTTTTTATTGTGGGTTGTTTTAGCTGGTCGTATTTTAGGTCGTTTTATCATAGAGTTTAGAAGTCTTTGGTCGAATAATAATAGAGGAAATGACAATGACTCCCCTGAATCATAATCATATTAGTCTTTATCAACAAGCAAAATCTAGTTTGAGTTCTCTGGTTAAACAAACCTCTCAAGTTTTGGTTGGATTTATCATTATGTTATTATTAACGGGAGGTAATCCACAAGGATTTATTGTTGCTTTAACTGTTGGTTTAGGTATCAGTTTTGTTGATTGGAGTGAAATTAAAAGATTTGATGATCAAGAGAAAGAAGATAATATAGTTAGTAATAATCAAACCCAATTAAATAAGAGTTTTGTTCAGAGAAAATCGATTTTCCTTATAGACTTTAATGAAAAAGGTAGAGATAATTTAGTGAGTCATGGGGTTGGTCATGGAGCTGCTCATGAAGCTTCTCACAATGCTGTCGACTATCATCTTTATATATATTATATTATAAGATAATAAATTATTATACAACTGAAGAAAAAGACAATAATTTAGGGTTAACCTCTAAACAGTGGGAAACATTTTGGAACGAGTTAACCCCTAAACAAAAGATAATTATTACTTATTGACAGGAAAACAAGTCTTTAGAAGACATTACAAAATCCATGAAAATAGAACAAACTAAGATAGTAGATGAATGTCGCAAAGTTTACTTAAAAGTTCAATCATTACGACAAAATTAGAGTTAAGAATCACTTAAAATCAATCGTTGACGATGAACTTTAACTAACTGTAATTCCATCCCAGATATATTTTCTAACATCAAAGTAACCTGTTGAGGTTGTAACATTGTTCCATCATTACGACAACTGCCAAGATAGCGCAAAACAACACTATTATTTTGATAAGATTCTAACGATAAATGAGATAAGCGATCGCGTAAATTAACCGTTTTCTTTTTACCTGACTTAGTAGTTTTCTCCCAGTTAATCTCCGAACTTTCTAAGACAGATGTAACCCAATTTTTCCAAGTTTCCTCAGAAAATATCTCCTCAGTTTCCACCGTAATTAAATATTCTGCTTCCTCTAATAAGCGAGTCGCTGCAGTAGAATTAACTGGGACTTCTTCCACCCTTAAAATAGGAATATCCGAAGGTAACTCCTTCTCTAAAGCGTGACGAAACTCATCAATATTCATCACCTTTGTTAACTCAAAATCCACAATTTCACCACTACTGGTAACACCCAAAGTTAACGCATTAGCAATAGAAATTCTCGGGCCCGGATGATATCCCCCCGTAAAAGAGATCGGTAAAGCTGCACGACGTACCGAGCGATCAAATAACCGCACCAGATCAAGGTGGCTAACTAAAGCCATTTCCCCAATTTTGCCAAAATAAACCCTAAACCTCTGTAAACGCTCTTGGTTTGGCTGGAAATGACCGCTAAACTCAGGAATTGGTGGGGGTTGCACCACCACGTTATGACCAAAATCTAACCCACAAACACCACAATGGTAACAACTGTCAAAAGAACAGTCGGGAACCGTTGCTGCTTCTAGGGCCTGTTGTAAGTCCTTTTGTAACCATTTTTTCTCAATGCCTGTATTGATATGATCCCAAGGTAAAGGGGCGTTGTATAGGTCAGTATTGCCTTCAAAAACGTTCCATTCTCCTGCTTCTACCTGACGATATTTCCAACTCAACCCGGCCTCATCGATGGCCTGTTCCCAAGCTTCATAAGCTTGTTGAGCATTTTCCCACCAAGAGTCCATCCCGGCCCCTAATTCCCAGGCGCGACGGATGACCGGGGCTAAACGGCGATTGCCTCGTCCGATAAAGTCCTCCATGCCAGAAATTCTGACATCGGTATAATTAGCTTTAACCCCTCTTAGGCCACGAAATGCCTCCCGTAATAACTCCTGCTTCCGTTTAAACTCTGAAGTAGAGACAGAATGCCACTGAAACGGCGTATGGGGTTTCGGGGTAAAATTAGATACTGTAATGGTAAATTGTAGGGGTTTACGACCTTTTATACGACATTCTTGCCGTAACCAGCGCACTGTCTCCATAATACCCAGAACATCGAGATCCGTTTCTCCTGGTAAACCGATCATAAAATAGAGTTTAACCTTATCCCAACCCTCTTCAACGGCGGTTTTCACCCCTCGCAATAACTCTTCATTGGTTAACCCTTTATTGATCACATCGCGCATTCTTTGGGTTCCTGCTTCTGGGGCAAAAGTTAGCCCTGACTGGCGGTTTCCCCCGACAATATTGGCAATATTTTTATCAAACCTATCTACCCGTTGACTGGGTAAAGAAAGGGTAATATTTTCACCTTTAAGACGGTTTTTAATCTCTGTTCCCACCGCCGGAAGGGCTAAATAGTCGGAACAACTCAAGGATAATAAAGAAAATTCATTATGGCCTGTTTCTCTAATACCTCGTTCGATGGTTTCGATAATATCGTCTGGTTGTACATCTCTTGCCGGACGGGTTAACATTCCTGGTTGACAAAAACGACAACCTCTGGTGCAACCTCGTCTTATTTCCACTACTAAGCGATCGTGTATGGTTTCAATATACGGCACTAAACCTATGGCATAAGCTGGCATAGGAGGGGAAACACGGCGTAAAATTCTAGCAGGGACATCGGGCCGGTTGGGAATCACTTCCCCTGCTTCGGTTACGTCATAAAAGCGAGGCACATAAACCCCTGGAATTTGCGCTAAATCTAATAATAATGCTTCTTTATCGAGTTTATTTGCTTTTCCTTGTTCAATAATTAAACCTATTTCCGGTAATATTTCTTCTCCATCTCCTAGTGCCATGAAATCGAAAAATTCTGCAAAGGGTTCGGGGTTAGAAGTGGCGGTTTGTCCCCCGGCAAAAATTAAAGGATAATTATCTGATTCTCTTTCCTTCCAGGTTAAGGGAATTTGAGCTAAATCCAGCATTTCTAGGATATTGGTCGCTCCTAGCTCGTAACTGAGGTTAAAGCCTAAAATATCAAAATCTGTCAGAGTGCGACGAGATTCTAGGGCAAATAAGGGGGTTTTTGTGGATCGTAATTTCTCGGCTAAGTCTGGTGCAGGTAAGTAAGTGCGATCGCAGAGTTGACGGGGTTGGGTATTGAGAATATTGTAGAGAATGATATGGCCTAAATTGGATGCCCCTAACTCGTAAACCTCTGGATAGGTTAACACCCAGCGTACCGTTGCTTGTTCCCAAGGTTTATGTTTAGCTCCTAATTCGTTGCCCAAATAACGGGCAGGTTTATTAATCTCTGGGGTCAGTAATTTTTCAATCTTCATAGTCAAAAGCAAACCTCCGGCACTTCCCTTATTTTCTCATGCTTTTCTAATATATCGGAAGTGTGGAGGAGTAGGCCAATTTTTGAGATTATTAATAGCTTTCTTATCTCAAGCAGCCATTGTCTCATTCAATGAGACTTTATAGGTTTGACGGCTTTCATAAATTTCTAAAGCTCTATCTAACTGGGTTAATTCAAAAATAATCCTTACCGATGGCGATAGGCAACAAACGCTTAACTTTTTATTTAAACGCTGAGCTAAACGAAACGCTGACACAATAGCCATGAGTCCCGCACTATCAATAAATTCCACTTGGCGCATATCCACCAAAAATTCTCTATAAGAGTTTTGAGTAACAAAATTTGTTAATTCTTGTTGAAAACTATCCACATTGGCTGCAGTAAGATAACCACTGGGTTCAAAAACAGCCACTCCTAAATTAGTCAAAAGACTCCCCATCATCAGCATCTATCCTCAATTTGAAAATTAGTTTACTTATGGTATGACCAAATTATAATCACTTTTTTGTTAATTGACTCAGTCTTAACTCTTTTAATATGTTTCTCTAAGAAATTAACCTTAGATTAATAATAAGTTAACTTTTATAACTGAATCATACTTTTTGTGTATTTTAGTCAAATCCGAGTTTTCGTCCATTATATTCTAGACTTTACCCAAAATTGACATAATTTAGTCCGAACATTCTCTTACTTTTTGGAGTAATGAATGACAGTTTAGCATTGTATCAGTTTTTTTGTTAAAAAAAGTTAAGCAAGCTACAAAAGTCACAACCCAATCAATGGTTTACTGGATTTGATAACCGTTGTTAAAACATCCTAAAGGTTGTCAGTCATTGCTCATCGTGGAAGTAAGATGTTTCTCCACATCTACCAACTTAGCTGAAAATTCCCTGTTGTCAAGAGCGGAGAAACATCTGTGAACCGGCCTCCCTTAATTCGCCAATTAGTCGAAAAAGCTTTATATCTTAAACGTTTAACCCCAGAAATTGAGATTGCTATTAACCGTGAGTTAACCCGTACTGGTTATATTTCTGATGTGGACTACGAGGCGTTAGAGTTGTTGATGTCAGAAATGGATGAAGGGCGCATTCGCTTTACGTGAATTTGCTTATTCTTTCATACCCATCAACCCCGTTAAAATACCCCCTAAAACAGCCATTACACCCAAACTCAATAAAACTGGTTGTAACCCAAATAAGGTTTCGGCAATACCAGCTAAAGCCAAGGGTAAAGACAAAGCAATGTTAACAGCATTATTTTGTAAGCCAAAAACCTTCCCTCGCATCTCCACAGGGGTTTCAGCTTGGATAATGGTTTGCATAGGAACCCCGACAAAAGCAGCGAATACTCCTAAAAATGTGATCATCAGTAGGGTTGACCATAAACTGTGAGTAGATAGGGATAAACCCACCAAAGAAACAGCCATACCGATGGCACCCCACAAACCTAACTTATTATTCTGAAATTGTTGTCCCCAACCCCCTAAAACAGCAGCCCCACAGCCCATTCCTAAGCCACCAGTAGCCAATAAAAAGCCAAATTGTTCCGCTTTCATCCCTGGGATGGTTTCTGCCATGCGTACAGCTAAAACGGATAAGGCGGCAAAAATACAAAATAAAATTACTAATTGAACTAAGGCGTTACGAACCCGATGATTATCCTTGAGGTAACGAATACCGTCTTTAATATCTTCTAAGACATGGGGCTGTTCTTTTTCCTGTAGGTAGCGTTTTTCCCCTGTTTTCAAGAATAGGAGGACTAAACCAGCTATAAAATAAGACGCTCCCACCAAAAATGCTTTTCCTTCTTCCCAAGAAAAACCGAAATTTTCGGCAAAATGAGAGGCCACGTCTAATAAAGGGTCCCCAATGGCAAACCCTACGATGGTCATGGCCATCATAGTGGTGGTGAACAGAGAATTAGCGGATAATAAATCACGACGTTTGACTAAGAGTGGGATAGTCACTTGTTCGGCCGGGGCAAAAAATTGGGTGATGGTAGAGTCTATGAGGGTTAATGTTAAGAGGATGGCAAAGCCTAAGGGTAATAAAAAGGCTTCTTGGGTTTGATTTTGCCAACTTCTTAACCAGTGAGGTAACCAAGTTAGGTTAATGCTGATATTGTCTCCTTGAGATAACCAGAGTAAGGGAGGAATAATAAATACAAAGGCTGCACGAACGAAGTTAGAGATTACTAAAACCCCTTTTTTTGGCCAGCGATCCACATATACCCCGGCCAAGGAACCACAGAAAACCGCCGGAATAGTAAAGGCGATCATGATCGCTGATACCCAACCACTAATAGGTTGATTTTCTCCTTGAAAATGGCCAGCAATAAAGGAGATCATCAACACTAAATAAACTTTATCTGCTAGTTGAGAAAAGATTTGTCCTATCCAGAGAATTAAAAATTGAGGATTTTCTAACACCGCAGCAAACCCTTCACGGGGGGGCTTTTTGGAGCTATTAGAACGGGCCATAGATTCCTCCTGGTTGGTAGTATCTAGGGTTTTATCAGTGGGAGTTGGGGTGGTTTCAGAATCAGAAACAGTCATAATTTAGATTTAATTTTTTTTACTCGCAAAAAAGCAAACTAACCTGAGTTAGGAGTTGGGATTTATGATTTTTTTTCTAGCTACACTAAGCAATGGGCAATAGTTGATTAAGCAGCCTTACTTATGATAGTTGAGGAATGGTTTGTTTCACAAAGCCTTGCAATATTTCTGTTCGTTTTGTTTGCTCAAATACTTGTTTTATTTTTGTGGAAAGTTTTTCTATATCTAGGCTTTGATTTTGGTTTGGGTTAATTTCTTGTTCCTGGAAATATTCCACTAAACTTAAACCAGCTACACGGGTTAAATAGGCTGCACTAATACCTTGGGTTGCGCCTCCGGCTACATAAGTAATAGCGTTACTTTTTAGTAGGCTACTAATGGCATGGGTTGATAGTTCAACTAAGCCTAATTTTATCATTAATTTACCGATAGTTGCTGCTATGGTTTGTCCTTGAGATAGGGTGAATTTCTGTTGATAAATGCTGCTTAAATCGACTATCATTTGCGCATTAATTGCTGCTGTTGCTAACAAATCTAAGGAGGAAACGGGGTTGGCAAAGGCTGCTGCTGCTGCTATCCATTGATATTTTTCCATCATGGGAACGGCGCGATCGCGTCTTATTTTATTTAAAATTACTTTAGCTTGTTGTTTTATTTTTTGTGCCTCTCTCCATACTTTTCCTAATATTAATTTTTCTCTTTCTTGGCTTAAAATAGAGTCTAATTTAGTTATTAAAGCTAGAATATTAGGAGGTTGAGTTTCATTCCATTCTTGATAGGATTTATCTTCTTTATATTGACGAACTTTTATTATTTTTTGTTTTGAATTAATGCCTATTACGTCATCAGATTGAATAATAGTTTTAACCCGTTGTTTTATTTCTTGTAAGATAATTTCTTGTTCTTCTGTGTTATATTGTTCGCTTTGATTTAAACTAATTAAAACCCGTTGATGATTTTGATGGCATTTTTGTATCATTTGCCATTGACTTTCAGTTAAATCTGTGTTGATCAAAAAAACAATTAAATCTAGTTTTTGCTTGACATTTTCATCATCTTCTGATTCTAAATAGTTGAAATTATCGGCAATTTTTTCTTTTTCTAAGAGTTGTTTTAAACTATTTTTATCTGTGTTAGAGTTGCTGATTATTCCCCAAGAAACAGATTGATTATTGAGTTTTTGTGGTAAATTTTTCCACTGAGTTTCTAATTCTACTAGGTTATAGTTTGAGTCTTCTTGTTTAACTATTTTTAATATTTTTTTTCCCTCAGAAATTGCCTGATTAACTTCTGTTATTGTTAAAGGTGAAAGGGTTTTATAAGCTGGTTTTTGTGGTTGTTTTTTTTGCCACCACCAAACACCCGTACCCACGGCCATCAGACTCAAAACACCCCATTCTCCCATTGCGATCGCTTGTTCATGGAGAGATTCTCCTAACCATAATAAGAAAGAAATTCCTAACCCTGCCACCAGAATGGGTTTTTTTACCTTAACTCTCATCATTTCCCCTCAAAATTGCCCTAAATTTCTTTGTTTTGATTGTACTCTTTTTGGGGGTATTTTTCAATCAACTGGCAGTTTTCTAAGCTATTACAAGCATCCTGCTTGTGTTGCAGTAATCATCAGGCATTTTTCAGGAAAGCCAAGCAGTTTTAATACGATTCCAGACACTGGAAATTGAGGCTTTTATTTCCTTTTTTAAATACCATTGTTGAAAGGATTTTTCGTATTCTTCTCCTTCTGTTTGGAAGGTTTTAAAGGTATCTAAGGTTAGGGGAAGTCCTAGAAAAAGTAAGATGTATAATGACCAAGATAGGTTCCCTGCTGCCAAGAAATTGAGCAACATAGCGAAGGAATTAATAATAGCGTAGCGGATAACTTTTCGTTTGAGTTGTCCTTGACGATATTGATTAAATTCATCCTTTTTTTCCTGACGTTGTTTTTGCAATAGCCAATCTTTTTCGGCCACTTGTAAAACATCGGAATCAATATCTAATTCTGCCGCAATTTCCCAAAGTTGACTACGAGATAATTCTTCAACCTCGGTTTTGCGAGCAATGGCCAAATGTAAAATTTCTTGAACTTCCTCTTTGCGGTAGGATTGAGGAGGTTGTACTTCAGAAGCAGACATATATCTTATGTAACTCGATAGGAACTGACCAAACATTGAACATTGAACATCTTTCATTTTGGTTTCAAGCCTCTCCCTTTAGTGAGAAAGAAGTTTGGGAGAGGTTTCAAGCCTACTTCCAAACGAATGATAAATGATAAATGTTAAATGATAAATGAAATGACCAAAGGGGTTGAATTGCTGCAATTGTAAGATCAAACATGGATCTTATTCAAGCTGCTCCTATTATATTATGCCGAATTTTTCAATGTTTTGGCTCTGCTATGGTTATGATCATGGTAGATGCGATCGTGGCAATGGTAGGGTGGGTTAGGCGTGGGATTAATTGTAATGAAAAGATCATCAACTTTTATCTAAGCCGTAACCCACCATTTTAAATATGTATTCATTCTTTAATTTTTTCTTCTTTCAAAGTTCAACACCCATTACAATAGCTTGGCGAATATAAGGTTTAGCTTTTTCTGCTTCAACTAAATCAATAGTAAATTCATGGCCTTTTTCAATAGCTGCTCCTGCTTTAAATATAGCATTGGGAGGGAGTCCCCATACAGCTAAGTCAATATCTGAGTGAGGGGATAAGTCTTCAAGATTAAGCATTGAACCAAATAAAACAACTCGTTTAACCCCAAATTGTTTTTTAAGAATTTCTGCACTATTTTTAGCAACTTCCCAACCTTGTTGTTGTCTTTGCTTCATACTAGCTAATAATTCTCTACCTTGAGATTGTGCTAGTTGTATTTTTTGGATAATATCTGCTCGTTTGTGTTCATTAGAAATAGTCATAGAATTTTATCTTGCACCGTGTTTTCTCAGTAAATTCATTATCACTCCATTGCCACGTTCTTTTGCATAATCAAATGCAGTCAATTCATGTTTATCTTTAGCATTAACATCGGCAGCATTATTAATTAATAATTCTACTATTTTTTTGTTTTCTTTCCATATTGCACTATTAAGTGGGGTAAATCCATAATTATTTCTAGTGTTAACATCAGCACCATTATTAATTAATAATTCTACTATTTCTTTATTCTCTTTCCATACTGCATTATGAAGTGGAGTAAATCCATGTTTATCTCTAGCATTAACATCAGCACCATTATTAATTAATAATTCTACTCTCTTTTTATTGTTGTTCTCTACTGCACTATAAAGTGGAGTGTTTCCAGATTTATCTCTGGTGTTAACATCAACACCATAATTAATTAATAACTCTGCAATCTTTTTATTGTTTGCCTTTCCTGCAATATCAAGTGGAGTAAATACCTTTTCATTTTGAAGATTAACATCGGCACCATGATTAATTAATAATTCTACTATCTCTTTATTTTTAGTCAATACTGCACTATAAAGTGGAGTCTTTCCATCATATTCATTTTTAGCATTAACATCAGCACCATGATTAATTAATAATTCTACTATCTCTTTATTTTCACTTAATACCGCAGTATGAAGTGGAGTCTCTCCATATTCATTTTTAGCATTAACATCAGCACCATGATTAATTAAGACTTTTAATATCTCTTTAGTGTCTTCCCTTAATTGGGTATGCCAGAAAATTCTACATTTCTGAGCATCACTTTTTGTTAATTTCCCACCACTATTAAAGTATTCATGTATTGTCTTAATATTAGGTTTGTTACAAATTTCTAAAGGTGTTGGAAAACTTAAAGTATTAAAAATTTTCCATCTATGATTATAAGAAAAAGTCGCTATTTCAACGCAAGCAAACCCTAAACCTAACCAAGCAAACCATCTTATTTTACTTAATTTTTCTTGCTTAAATAACTTAGGATTTTTTAACGCTTTTAATGCTTTTTTTGCAGAAGAAAAACGCTCATCAACATCAGGATCTAAGATTTTTTCTAACCACTCGATAAACTCATCAGATAGTTGAATATAATCACCAATAATCTCAAGATTCACCGTTGCTTTATGTGGCAATAAATTATCAGGGGGACGACGAGTTAATAAATAAAGTAATGTTCTTCCTAAACTATATAAATCAGATGCAGGAACCGGTTTACCTATTTGTTGTTCAGGGGACATATAACCAATGGTTCCAATACCGACTGTTTCCCCCATCATCGTATTATAATAAGCATTATGTACCGCACCAAAATCTACTAAAAATATTTGTCCATCATCAGAAAGAATCAAGTTATGGGGTTTAATATCTCGGTGAATAATGCGCGGATCAAAATTATGCAAGTAGTCAAGAATAGAGAGAATTTGAACAGTAATATTTTTAACTTCTTTTTCTGTTAATCTTAGTCCTTCTTCTATTTTTTGATTTAAGTTTTTTCCTGCAACTAATTCTTGTACTAGATATAATTTATTGTCGTCTTCTAGTTGAAAATAATCAATATATTTAGGAATATTAGGATGATTTAGCTTTTTTAATACTGTAACTTCCCTTTCTAATAATTCAAGACTTTTAACATCGGTTTGATTTTGTAAAGAAATAACTTTGAGAGCAACTTTTTTGCCTGTATTTACATCTTCTGCTGCATAAGTTGTTCCCATTCCTCCCTTACCGAGTTCATGTAGTTTTTTATAGTTTTCTTCTAGGGAGTCTTTTCGATAGGATGGTATCATAATAGTTTCCTGATTATAATATGTTCTTTATTGTAGCAAAAATTTTAACAGTGAACAGTGAACAGTAAACAGTTGTATATTTAATGGCCATTTCTATGTCTCTTTCTGTTTCATTCCGAGGTACGAGGAATCTCTTTAACATTCTAGTATTGGTTTGAATGGGTTTAATGGTATTAAACCCCTACTGATACATTAATCTTTTAAAAAGCGTTTGATTTCATCATTTAACCATTGTTTTTCTCTTCTAGTTAACAATTTTGATATTTTACTCAGTGATGTTTCTTTAAACAATAATTTTCTATTTTGCTTTACAAGAAAACTAAATTTTTCTTGTAAAAATATCCCAGTATTTTTCTTAATTTTAATTTGAGTGTCAAACAATAAATCCCTGACAATCTTAGATATCAAATCACCAGAAAAAGTTTCTATAATCAATATTAAGAATGAAGCTATTATGGAATAATTTACATTTAAAATAAAAGGTAATATGCTTCCTACTAAAATTACCAACTTAACTATTTTTACATCTTTAAACTTTTTAAAAGGTTGAAGCACTAATAAGAAAGCATAAATAAAAATAGGAATTCGCCAAAAAATATTATAAGTAGAAATTGTGATAATTAAAAGAATTAAAAAAGCAATAATATAAAAACTAATTCCTAGGATACCTAAAGCATAATTCCAACGTTTACGGTTTAATGCACAAGGAATTTTAATCATTAATTCTTGCTTCGTCTTAGTTAAACTAATTGAACTATATTTAGGTCGGCCTAGATTCTTTTTAATATAGTCTTTTATGTTACCTTGACCTTCTAACACATTTAATGCTATTTGAGCATTCTGAAAACGATTTTCAGGCTCAAACTCCAATAACACATCTAACCATTGAGCAAACTTAGAAGATAGTTTAATCTCTTGTCTAAAATTTATTTTCAATCTTTTAAGAGGTAAGTCTGAGGGATTTCTACCCGATAAAAGATAGATTAAAGTTGCTCCTAACCCATATAAATCAGTAGCTAAAGACACTTTACCACCGCTTCCTTGTTCTGGTGCCATATATCCTTGTGTTCCCACAAAAGTAGTACCATAACTTGTCTTACCAACTTGATCAGGAACGGCTCCAAAATCAACCAAAAATATCTCTTTATTCTCCGTATAAATTAGATTTTGTGGTTTAATATCCCTATGAACAACTGGAGGTATTAAAGTTTGTAAATAAGTTAATATATCTAAAACTTGTATAGCAATATTTTCTATTTCTTTTTGATTAACTTTATTAATATTATCTCGCCATTCAACTAAGTTTTTACCCTTAACTAATTCCTGTACTAAATAGAATTTTTGAAGTAAAATTCCTGCTTCCACAAAATCTTGTAATGACTTTTGAGATATCATAGGACAATAAAAATTATCTTCATGATCACTAACAAAATAATCAATATATCGAGGTATTCTAGGATGGTTTAGTTGTCTTAATGTCTTAACTTCTCGTTTTTCAAAAAGATCAGCTTGTTTCCAATCAACATTATCCAAAGATAACACCTTAATAGCAACCTCTTGAGAAGTGTTTAAATCAACCGCTTTGTAAGTAATAGCAGTTCCTCCTTCTCCTAAGCGATCGCAAATTTTATAGCGATCTGCAATAATAGAATTAATCATCTTTTTTTCTTTAACCTAACTATCCACACAATGTCCACAGAATTTATCATTTATCAATTATACTTCTGAGTTCTGACTTCTGACTTCTCCTATACTCCTCGTCTCCCCGTCAAACTCGAAGGATGATTTTTGTAAAATAATGGAATACTACCTTTTTTAGTGTCAATTTTTCAGAAAAGATTATTTTTGATGAGAAAACGGGAAAACTATATTTATAGAGATCCTATCTATCTAAATTTGTATGAGTAGGTTGCTATGGTTAAGCTATGTAAAGACTTATCTCTATATGGGTAAAAATAAACAGAAAATAGGAATTCTGAGTTTGCTTTTAAATAAGTGTTTCCTCTTCCTAAATTAACCGATGGTCTACATATCATCCTACATTCCCGCTACCTATTTAATTAAGAATCATGCCAAACTATAAAGTTACCTCTACAATAGACAACAGAGAAACTAAAGATGCCAAATTAGTCGATTTAGCCATTAAAGCTTTCTCCAAACAAGAGTACAGCAAAGCTCAATCCTTGTTATTATCAGTTATCAAACATTGTCCCCTAGATTATCAGACACAATTTAAAGATAAACAAGGTAACTTATATATAAAATTTTGGCATCCCTCTGACCATGAACATTATCTAAACTGTGATCATCCAGACAAAAATAAGCAGAAAATCTCTTTTTATCCCTGTGCTTATCCTAAAGCCTATTTTTATTTGGCACTTTTGGAAATTAAGTCCAAAAATTATGAACAAGCTCTTAATTATCTGGAAACTGGCGCAGACTTAGAACCGAATAGTCCTCGTTATACCATCGAAAAAGCCCATATTTGGCAATTAATGGGACAATCTGAGAAAGCCTTAGAAGCTTATCAAAGCATCGAGGGTATCGATCCTTATATTACCCCAAAAGATTATGCGATCGCGTTAGAAGGACAGGGAAATGTTTTGGAAGAGATGGGAGACTTAATGTCTGCCTTGTGTATGTATCAAACTTCTTTACAACTAAATCCCAATAATTCGGATCTTATCGATAAAATCCAATCGATTAAACTTGAAAAAGAAGGAGAACGCGAAAAAATAGCAGAAGAGGCTAATAGTACCCCAGAATCAGCACATAACTATAGCAGTTCCGGTCAATTAAACACGGAGACTGATGTTTCCAATGTACATAAGACACCCATTGTAACTTCTCCTAGTTCTCATCGTAAACGCCTCAAAAGGAAGGCACAACAACGTATTTATGGGGGAATTTCTGCTTTTATTCTCTCGGCTGTATTGTACGGATATTTGAGCTATTTTGAGCAATCAAGAGACACCACTGAGCAAGTTAACGAGATTGTTACTATATTTTATGCGATCGGAGGCAAAAATATAGTTTCTTTTATTGTAGCCGGTTTGGGTGGACTTCTTTGTTATTTTGGCATCTCTGATTTAACTAAAATTCATCGTGGAAATTAACCTTAGTTATCTAATTATCTTTCTCAATATTTTGTTTAAAAAATGATTTTAATGGCTGCAAACGAAACCCTGGAGTTTCATAATCTTTAGGTAAATAATCTTCAGGAATCGTGTTTTGATGGCCATCTCTAACCGCAGCATAATGAGGAGACATAATTTCAATGCCAACTTCCGCACATTTATCTTGAATATTTTGATGTAATTCACTATAAATATTACCAATAGCAACGGATTTTGTCTTATTTGTGTAAACCCGAAGTTGATAACTAATATAAAAATCATCTAAACTTGTTTGCCATACATAAGGTTCAGGATATTCTAAAATATCAGTGGTTTCTAAAGCACAATTAATTAAGGTTTCATAGACTAAACGCCAAGGAACATCGTAGCCTAATGTGATAGTAGTATCAATGACTAAAGGTTCTTTTAAATCCCTTATTGTCGCACTATAATTAATAATTGAACTGGCGATTAAAATAGAATTAGGGATGGTAATAATTTCATTATTACCGTTACAAATACGAGTTGATAGGATCGTTTTGTCAATTACAACTCCTCTATATTCACTAACTTTTATGCGATCGCCTAGCTGAAAAGCGCGGGTATAAATAACCACAAAACCTGCAATTAAATTAGCAATGGTACTCGCCCCCCCAAAGGTAACTAAGGCACCAGCAAGGATAGAAATTCCTTGAAATGCAGGAGAATTAAACCCTGGTAAATAGGGAAAAATTATGGCTGCTGCTAAACCACAAATTAAAATAACAGTTAACTTATAGGTTGGTTGCGCCCAGTCAGGATAAAATCCAGAGATGGTAATTCTTTCGTCTTCTATAGCTTTAAAAAATGGGTCACATAAACGGATTAAATAATGAGTTAAAATTAGAGTAACGATAATTAAAAATAAATTTGGGAAGTAATCAATAAACCCAGCCCAAACTATTCCTAATGCCCCAAAGAATGAACTAAAAATACTGTTAGCTAAACGTTGTGTTTGAGGA
>JAAUYK010219023.1_pt1 | contig 21128 bp, 18 predicted proteins | sample 7278021 | NCBI WGS metagenome assembly JAAUYK01 (sample SAMN14350223, study PRJNA611818) | marine sediment metagenome | isolation source: surface marine sediment (1.8m) | place: French Polynesia: Moorea | collected 2018-08
CGACGATGTCATGGAGAGCCTCACCGGGACCGGGGTCGGGGCGGACGAGGTGAGATCACTCAAAAGTGTAGCACGAAGCGCTTCGGCAATCGAAGAGAAACTTCCCGAATCCTCCCGAATCGCGTGATCCGCTTCACAGCCATATGCGCTGGCGAAGCGCTGGAATCCGACTTGCGCCGCCGTTTCTCTGCTCCGAGAGTGTCGCCTGCCGCTGCCACGGGAGCCGTGTGATGATGCTTCGGGTCACGACCCTGCTGCTCTTCCTGTTCCTCGCCGCCGTCCTCTCGCCGCCCGCCGCCGCGGAGTCGCGCACGGCGCTGGTGATCGGGAACGGGGCCTACCGCTCCGCCCCGCTCGCCAACCCCACCAACGACGCCCGAGATGTCGCGGGGGCCCTGCGTGACGTCGGGTTCGAGGTCACGGTCCACACCGACCTGGGCCAGAAGGCGATGAAGAAGGCGATCCTGGCGTTCGGGCGCCAGCTTCGAAAGCGCGGGGGCGTGGGCCTCTTCTACTACGCCGGCCACGCCATGCAGGTGAACGGCGAGAACTACCTCATCCCCTCGGTGCCCAGGTGCAGACCGAGGAGGAGGTGGACGTCGAATCCGTGCGCGTGCACGAGGTGATGGGCCGGCTCGCCTCGGCCCGGAACCGCATGAACGTGGTGATCCTGGACGCGTGCCGCAACAACCCCTTCGCGCGCAGCTTCCGCTCCGCCACGCGCGGCCTGGCGTTCATGAGCGCCCCGGCGGAGACCCTCATCGCCTACGCGACGGCGCCGGGTCAGGTGGCGGCGGAAGGCTCGGGTCGCGACGGGCTCTATACCGAGAAGCTGCTCGACGCGATGCGCATCCCCGGCCTGGCGATCGAGGACGTCTTCAAGCGCACCCGTTCCGAGGTGAAGGAGGCCACGGGTCGCCGCCAGGAGCCCTGGGAGAGCTCGAACCTGACCGGGACGTGTCCGACGACCTCAAGGCCAAGGCCTGGCAGCGCTTCGCGAGCGCCTACGCGCAGGACAACCCCTACTCGCAGCAGGACGACCAGATGCGGGGGGAGGCCCGAGATCAGATCGCGCGGCTCTCTCGCAAGCACGCGGAGCTGGGGGTGCGCTCGAACGTCTCGGGCGACGACGTGATCCTGGACGGGCGCTCGCTCGGGCCCTCGGGCCCCCACGCCCACGAGGTGAAGCCCGGCGGCACGTGCTGCGGGTGGAGAAGCAGGGTTACGAGCCCTACGAGCAGACGCTGGTGCTCGCCGCGAACCAGCGCCGCACCGTGCGCGTCAAGCTCACGCGGGCCTCGGCCGCGGACGACGACATGGTGCTCGTCCCCACCGCAGAACGCGCGCGCCTCGAACCGCAACAGGAACGCCCCGGGCAATCGGAACGGGAACAATGGGTTTCGTTGCGCCCAGTGTCTCCCCCGACGGGCTGCGCCCCGGGCCTCGCGATGAGGCGCGCCGGCGGTCTGTGGCCGCGGGTGGTCGGGCTGGAGAGCCTCCACGAAGCCGCCCGGCGCGTGCTGCGCGGAGAGCGCGACCGCGAGGGCGCGGCCTGCTCCGTCTGCGATCTCGAGAGCGAGCTGCTCGGCCTGCAGCGGGAGCTGCAGAGCGGAGCCTGCCGCCCGAGGAGCTACCGCAGCTTCTGGATCCGCGATCCGAAGCGGCGGCTGATCTCCGCGGCGCCCTTCCGCGACCGCGTCGTCCACCACGCCCTGGTGGCCGCCCTCGAGCCCGTCTTCGAGCGTCGCTTCATCCATCACAGCTACGCCTGTCGGCCCGGACTGGGCAACCACCGCGCGCTCGCCCAGTTCACGCGCTGCGCCGCCAGGTCTGCGGGAGCCTCCGCGTGGAGCGATGAGCGCGGTGGCCCCGCCTCCCGCCGGAGCTCGTTGCCGCTCGCCGAGCTCCCGCAGCGTTCCAGGAACCGGAGGCGTGGGACAATGCGACGCCGGGGCCCGCGAACAGGATTTGAATCCAGTTCGCGCGGGTAACCGCTCTCCCGAGACGCGCTCTTCGGCTTGCTGCCTCTGGGTCGGAGCCCTGGTCATCGGCAGAAGCCGTTCGCAGTGACCCGTGCGGGTGCCGCGCGTCGCGTCGGCTCAACGCCCCTCCGACCGCTGCGCCAGGTACTCCAGCATCCGCGGCCTCACCCGTTCCTGCAGCGCCGCCACGGCATTCGCCGGCCGGATCATCACGTCGAGGCGGGCCACCTGGCTGGCTTCGTCGAGGCTCACGAGATCGATCCCCTGCAGCTCGATGTCGCCCACGTGGCCCGTGAACTCGAGGGCCAGCTCCGGGCCCGCGGTCCACTCGCGCTGGTAGCTGAAGTCCTCGATGGTCTCGAGGATGGTGGTGAGCAGGTGGTGGACGAGGTCGCGGCCCTCGAGTCGCTGCCAGTAGGGCGGGGCGCCGACGCTCACGCCCTCGGCCAGCAGGGCGCGCAGGGCGGACATGTCCCGGCTCGCCAGCATGCCGTGCCAGCGCTCCAGGAAGGCCTTCGCGTCGGCCGCCATCCCAGGTCCTCTCCCGTCGACGCTCCGCGCCGCGCCGCTCAGCCGGCCTCGGCGACCTTCTTCGCCCAGCGGTAGTCCGGCTTGCCCGCGGGCGAGCGCTCGATCTTGTCCACCAGGGTGAGCTGGCGCGGCAGCTTGTAGCTGGCGATGTGCTGACGGCAGTGCTCCTGAAGGCCCTCCAGGCTGAGCGTGCCGCCGGGCCGCGGCTCGACCACGGCCGCCACGCGGCTGCCCCAGCGCTCGTCCGGTACGCCGATCACCACCGCGTCGAAGGCGTCCGGGTGGGATTTGATCGCCTGCTCGACCTCCTCGGGATAGATCTTCTCGCCCCCGGAGTTGATCGACACCGAGCCCCGTCCCAGCAGGGTGATGGAGCCGTCCTCCTCCACCTTGGCGAAGTCACCGGGCATCGAGTAGCGCACGCCGTCGGGCGCGGTGAAGAAGACCTCCGCGGTCTTGGCCGGGTCCTTGTAGTACTCGAGCGGGATGTGACCGGAGCGGGCGATCTTGCCGACCTTGCCCGAGCCCGGCTCGATGGGCTTGAGCTCGTCGTCGAGCACCACCGTGCCCTCGCCCGGCTTGAACGTGGGACCCCCGCCCACCCTCCGGCTCTGGCCCCTGGTGCAGATCAGCAGGCCGTTGTTCCCGGCCTCCGAGGCCCCCACGCCGTCGACGATGATGAGATTCGGGAAGTGGCGGAAGAAGTCGTCCTTCACGGTGGGGGAGAAGACCGCGGCGGTGCTCGTCAGCAGGAACACCGAGGAGAGATCGAGTCCCTTGGCCTCCCCCTCCAGCGCCTCCACCATGGGGCGGCCCATGGCGTCGCCGGTGATCATCAGGGCCTGGATCTTCTCCCGCTCGACGAGTCGCCACACCTCCACCGGATCGAAGCGCGCCATCAGCACGTTCTTGTGCCCGATGAAGGAGCGGCCCATCACCGCCCACTGGGCCGCGCCGTGCATCAGCGGGGCGGGCGAGAAGTAGACGCTCGGGCCCGGTGCGTCGCCCCGCGCCACCATGTCCTCGGGGCGCTCGGCCTTCCAGCCGCTCTGCACGTCGATGCCGCCGCCGAGCGCGAAGAACACGTCCTCGTGGCGCCACACCACCCCCTTGGGCATGCCGGTGGTGCCGCCGGTGTAGAGCACGTAGCGGTCGTCGCCGGAGCGGGGTGCGAAGTCGCGCTCCGGCGAGCTGGTGGCCAGCGCCTCCTCGTAGACCGCCGAGTCCAGGCCCGAGAGGTCGGCGCCGCTGCCGTCCTCGACCACGAGGCTGTGGACCAGGCCGGGCATGCAGTCCTTCACCGCCGCGACGCGCGGCGCGAACTCCCGGTGGTAGACGAGCGCCTTCAGGTCCGCGTTGTCGAACAGGTAGCGGAGCTCGTCCTCCACGTAGCGGTAGTTGATGTTGATCCAGACCGCGCGGATCTTGAAGACGGCCCACAGGGTCTCGACCCACTCCACGCAGTTGAGCGCGTAGATGCCCACGTGGTCCCCGGGGCCGATGCCCCGGGCGGCCAGGTGATGGGCGAGGCGGTTGGCGCGGGCCTCCATCTCCGCGTAGGTGCGCCGCTGGCCCTCCACCACCAGGCACTCGCGCTCGCCGAAGTGGTCCGCGGCATTCTCGAACAGGTCCGCGAGGTTGAACTCCATCGGGTCGTCGCTCCGTGTGGCTCGGCACGCGAACGCTAGGAGGCACCCGGGCCGCGGGCAAGCCCGCCGCCCGCGCCGAGGGGGCTACAGCGCCCAGCGGGACTTGACGATGCGCAGGGCGTGTCGTAGAAAGGAAACAGCATGGCGTGTCAGCGCAACCACGACCCTTCGACCGCGCTTCGGGCCCTTCTCGGCCTGCTGCCTCTCGACCAGCTCCTTCTCGGCCTGCCCCTTATGGGGGCGGGAGAGGGATCCGTCGGCCGTTAGCCCAGCGCCAGCTTCGTCAACCCTCTCCCGCCGAGCCCGGCCGGAGAGGGTTTCGCGTTTCTGGACCCCGTCCACGCGCCCGCTCCGATCGGCCCTCGGCCCCACGGCCCTCGAGGCCCAATCCAGGAGCGAGACCATGTCCGACCGAGTCGTCGTCTTCGACACCACCCTGCGCGACGGGGAGCAGACCGCGGGAGTCTGCTTCTCCGCGCGCGACAAGCTGGACATCGCCCGGGCGCTGGCCGCGATGCGCGTCGATGTGATCGAGGCGGGCTTTCCCGCCGCGTCCGCGGCCGAGCGGGAGGCGGTGGCGGGCGTCGCACGGGAGGTCCGCGACGCCGCGATCTGCGCCCTTGCGCGCGCCGTTCCCTACGACATCGAGGCAGCGGCCGAGGCGCTGCGCGGCGCGGCCCGCCCCCGCATCCACACGTTCATCAACTCGAGCGACGTCCATCTGGCCCACCAGCTCCGCAAGGGGCGCGAGGAAGTGCTCGAGATGGTGGAGCACGCCGTCGCCCTGGCGCGTCGCCACACGGACGACGTGGAGTTCAGCCCCATGGACGCCACCCGGGCCGACCCGGAGTTCCTGGTGGACGTGGTGAGGGTGGCGCTGGCCGCCGGGGCCCGCACGATCAACATCCCCGACACGGTGGGATTCGTCCTGCCCGACGCGCTGGAGTCCCTCATCCGCGGGCTCTTCGCGCGCCTGCCCGAGCTCTGCGAGGCCGTGGTCTCCTTCCACGGCCAGGACGACCTCGGGCTGGCCACCGCCAACGCGCTGGCCGCCATCCGGGCGGGAGCGCGTCAGGTGGAGGTGGCGGTCAACGGCATCGGCGAGCGCGCCGGAAACACCTCCTTCGAGGAGGTGGTGATGGCGATCCAGGTCCACGGCGCCGCGCTCGGGGTCCACACCGAGGTGGATGCGCGCGGCATCTGCGGGGTCTCGAACCTGGTGGAGGTGCGCAGCGGAGTCCGGGTCCCGCCCAACAAGGCCGTGGTCGGCGCCAATGCCTTTCGCCACGCCTCGGGGATCCACCAGGACGGGGTGCTGAAGTGGCGCGAGAGCTACGAGGTGCTCGATCCCTCGGCCATCGGCCATGCGCGGGGGACCGAGATCGTGCTGGGCAAGCTCTCCGGTCGTGCGGGCTTCGTCGCGAGGACCGCGGAGCTCGGGTTCCGCCTCAGCGACGCCGCCCTCGAACGCGCCTTCGAGGAGTTCCAGCGCCTGGCCGACCGGCAACGCGTGGTCGGGGACGAGGCGCTTCGGGCGATCTGCACGCGCGCCGGCGAGGCGCAGGCGCCCGGCGCGCTCACGGTCGGTGGACGGGAGGTCGTCGCAGCGCGGTGACGAGCACGTGCCAGGCGGCACGGTAGATCTCGGCCTCGTTGATCTTCGAGGCGCCGAGCGTGCGGTCCTCGAACACGATCGGGATCTCGACGATGCGGAAGCCGCAGCGATCGACCCGCCAGACCATCTCCTCGAGGAAGGCGTAGCCGGACGACTCGATCTCGAAGGGGGCGACGGTCTCCAGGACTTCGCGGCTGTAGCAGCGGAAGCCCGCCGTGCAGTCGTTCACGCTGAGGCGCAGGAGGATGCGCGTGTAGAGGTTGGCGAAGCGGGAGAGCAGCCGGCGCCTCAGGGGCCAGTTGGCGACGCCTCCGCCACGGACGTAGCGCGAGCCGATCACCAGGTCCGCGCGTTCGGCCGCCTCCAGCACCTCGGGCAGGTAGCGCGGGTGGTGGCTGTAGTCGCAGTCCATGGTGAGCACACGGCCGTATCCCTGGTCCAGCCCGTAGCGGAAGCCCGCGAGGTAGGCCGAGCCCAGGCCGAGCTTTCCGGGGCGACGCAGCAGAGCGATCCGCGGCTGCTCCTTGCGCGCCTCCTCGACGAGCTCCGCGGTGCCGTCGGGACTGTTGTCGTCCACGACCAGCACGTCCAGACTCTCGTCGCGGCTCAGGATGTCCGCGGTCAGGGGGAGGACGTTCTCGGCCTCGTTGTAGCTCGGTAGGATGACGAGGGAGCGCATCGAACGCCGCGCAGCATATCAGATCGCGTCCTTCGCTCTGCCGCCCGCGAAACGCGGGACGCGCGATGCGCGAGGCGGCGGGACGCGATGCGGCGGGACGCGATGCGCGATGCGACGGGACGCGATGCGCCTCTCGCTGCGCGCTCGCCGCTTCGCGGCGAGAGCCTCGTACGGAGCGCGGACCCACTATCGTGGGTGACGCTCCTATTCGGCGTATCCCAGCTCGCGCAGTCGCCGGCGGGTATCGGAATCGACCTCTGCGGCGCCCGCGTCCCGCGACGTGGGCGCGCTCGCGGATCCGGCGCGGTAGGCCTCCAGCAGCACGCGGTGGCGGGCCAGCTCCTCGGGATGCTCGGCGGCGACGTCGCGCGACTCCATCGGGTCACGCTTCAGGTCGTAGAGGCGCTCGTAGGCGGGGAGGCCCGAGGCGACGAACTTGAAGCGGCCGGTCTGCACCGAGAAGCGCTGGAGCGGGCAGTTCTCGCCCTGCCCGAGGCGGATGCACTCGCCGCGGGAGGTCGCCTGCTCGGAGTAGGCGGGCCGCTCCGGAAGCGAAGACGTCTCGCCGCGCAGCAGGGGCGCGAGACTGCGTCCGTCGAGGCCCTGCGGAACCGGAAGTCCGGCCAGGTCCACGATGGTGGGCATCACGTCCACCAGCTGGACCGGGGCGTCGCTCCGGCCCCGGCGCACCACACCGGGCCAACGAAATCCGAGCGGGACGTGCAGCACGCGATTGTGGAGGCTCTCGCTGTGGCCCATCTTGCCGTGCTCCCCGAACTGGTCGCCGTGGTCCGACGTGACGATCACCAGCGTGTGGCGATCGAGCCCGAGCGCGTCGAGCCGTTCGAGGAAGCGGCCCACGACCCGGTCCGCGTAGTGGATCTCCGCCGAGTGCAGCGCGCGCAGGCGCTCCCGGTCGCGCTCGGACAGCGGCTTCACGCCGGCGTTGTGCTGCACCGGGCGCGTGGCCTGGAAGCGCTCGGAGAGCACGCGCTCGTCCTCCGGCGTGATGCTTCGGGCCACCGAGAGCGACGCCTCGTCTCGCGGCAGGTAGGGGGCGTGCACCTCGTAGGTGTGGAGGAACAGGAAGAAGGACCGCTTCGCCCCGTTCTCCCGCAGCCAGGCCTCGGCGCGCGCGAAGGTGCGGGCCGCCCCTCCGGCGAACTGCTGGGAGAGGTCGAGCGCTCCGTCGTCGTAGGCGTCGAAGCCGACCCAGAACCCGAACAGCCCCGCCACGAAGCCTCCCTCGGTGAAGGCGACCGTCCGGTAGCCGTGGCGCGCCAGCACTCCCACCAGCGACTCCTCGACCGGGCGGGGCGTCATGGGGTAGATGCCGCTGCGGACCGGGTAGAGGGAGGCGAAGAGCGAGGCGTGGGAGGCGAGGGTGTTGCCGTACTGCGCGTAGGCGCGCCGAAACGAGAAGCCCGCGCCGAGGAAGGCGTCCAGGTTCGGACTCACGCCGGGAGCGTTGTCGAAGCCGCTCAGGTAGCTCGCTCCCAACGTGTCGATGCAGATCAAGACGATGCCTGGAAGCGCCAAGGGCTGCGGTGTCGCGGGTCCGGAGAACGAGAGGCTTCCCCAGACGGGTGTCGGGCCGCCGTCTGGAACGGGGCGGGCGTCGAAGCGGAGGGCGCGCGCGCCGGGTGCATCCCGCACCAGGTCGAGGCGGTGGTCCCGCCAGGCCGTCGTCGGCGCAGCGCGTTTCTCGCCGAACACCTCCCGCCAGCCGCCCCCCATCCGGGCCTCGATCGCGAAGCGCGCCGGGCCCGGCTCCGCGCCGTCTGCGACCACGAGCCCGGTGCTGAAGGAGAGCTCCACGGCGTCCGGCGGGACCTCCACCTGGAAGGGCGTTCCCGCGGTCGCCCGCACCCCGAGGCGAAGCGCCGAGTCGAGCTTGATCGGAGCCGCCTGCTGGGGGGGCTCGGCGGGGAGCGCGGGGTACCCGCCCACCCGCCCCACCACGCGCAGGCGGGTGCGCTCCGCGCCCCGCTCCGGGTCCGGCACGCAGGCCGCGAGAGGGAGTGCCGCCGCCAGCGCGCCGGCGAGGGCCCGCGCCGCGCGCGTCCGCGCCCGTCCCTCAGGGTCCACGCGGCCTCTCGCGCGCGATGGCGAACAGCCGGTTCTCGAGGCCCGTGAGGCGCCCCGCCGCGAAGAGCGTCCGGAGCAGCAGGCGCATGGGGGGCGACAGGCTGAGGCGTCGCAGGTCCGTCGCCTCGAGCTCGAGGTCGAGCGTCTCGAGGCCGGCGCGCCCGAGCGTCGCGGCGAGGGTATCCGGAGTGAAGTAGAGGAAGTGCTGTTCGATGTAGAACTTCTCGAGCCAGCGCGTCACACGGCCGCCGCTCAGGTGGTAGAGGCTACCCGCCACGACGTCGAGGATGCTGCGCTGGTTCGGCGTGGAGATGCCCATGACACCGCCCGGTGCCAGAACGCTGCGGGCCGCGCGCAGCAACCCGACCGGGTCCCGGGCGTGCTCGATGATGTCCCACATCGCGATGGCGTCGAAGCTGCGTCCTTCGGCCGCGAAGTCCGTGAACTGTCCGTCCCAGACCTCGAGTCCGAAGTGCTCCCGCGCGTGACGGGTGGCCTCCGCGCACTCGTCCACACCGCACACCTCCCAGCCGTGGCGCCGCGCCACGGCCAGGAACAGCCCCGTCCCGCAGCCGATGTCGAGCAGGCTGCCGGCGCGGCGGTGCCGCGCGATGCGTGAGAGCCAGTGCTCGTAGAGCTGCACCAGCGGGTTCGACGGGTCGTCGTCGTAGGTGAAGTCGTAGTAGCTCTTGAGCTCCGGAACGGAGCCCTCACCTTCGCTGTAGAGGCGGCTGAAGAGCTCGCGCACCTCCTCGTCCGAGAGCTGGGGCCACAGGTAGACCAGGCTGCACGCGGTGCAGTGGCAGACGCGGAAACGCGTGATGCGGTACCGGAGGCGCGCCGCCTCGCTTCCGCACACGGGGCAGCGGACGTCGGGGTCGAGCATCGAGGCGGGCGAGACTGCCACAGCTGGAGAGGGCGGTCCAAGCGCGGCGCCTGGCGCCGCGGACGGCCTCGACGGGCCCGAGACCGTCACGCGCCGATCACGTCCCGCGCGCGGTCTCCCAGCAGGGCGCGGGCGGCCCGCACGATCGCCATCGGTCCGAGCAGGCCCGCGATCCAGGGCAACAGCACGGGCAGCAGCGCGAAGCTGCCGGCCGCTGCCGGGAACAGCGGCCTGAGGGCGAGCACGAAGAAGTAGTGGAACAGGTAGATCGCGAAGGTGCTGTCGCTCGCGGCTCGCAGCCATCGTGGAGGGTTCTCGCGGCCGACCGAGAGGGCGAGGATCAGACCCAGGATCGCGTAGATGTCGAGCCAGGCCGCGCTGCGCACCAGGAGGCGGGGCGCCGCGCCCTCGAGGCCGCTCAGGATGGAGAGCACCAGGATCGCCGCGATCAGGATCCCGACGGCTCCGGCCCGACGCTGCACCAGCTGCGCACGCAGGACGTCGCCTCGCAGGCGGAACAGCCATCCCAGCAGGAAGTAGGCCCACCACATCAGCGGATTGCGCATCAGCTTGAACAGGGACGTGGGCATCAGCGTGGCCGCGTCCACGCCCCATTGGGCCGCGAGCATCGCGCCGGTGAAGCCGATCAGCAGCGATTCGGGCAGACGCGCAAAGAGCGGCGTCAGCAGCACCAGCAACGTGATGACGAAGACGTAGTAGTAGAGTCCGAAGGAGGCGCCGAGCAGAACGTCGAGCCAGGGGGAGCCGGTCTGGAAGGGCAGCCCCTGGTGGCTCTTCCAGAGCAGGGCCAGCGCACTCGCCAGCAGGTAGGGGACCAGGATCCGTCGCAGGCGGCGGAAGACCGCCGAGAGCGGCACCGGATCCCGGGTGGCGTACAGGAATCCCGAGGCGAACAGGAACGCGGGTACGCCGAAGCGCGTCAGGTGCCCCAGCCACAGCTCGAGAGAGGACACGCCCGCATCCCAGGGCGAGCGCATGGAGTGGATCAGGACGATCGTCACGACCCCCGCTGCCTTGAGCGCGTCGATCTCCGGGACGCGGCGCGTCACCGTCTCACCGCGGGCGTCGGCACAGGGCCAGCAGGTCGATGCAGTCGTCGGCCGCGGGACCGATCGGGAAGTCCCTCCAGGAGACGTCCGGGGCTCCGTCGTGGCCGCGGGTCTGCCGGCGCACCCACAGCGCACCGGCGGCGAACAGCTTCTCCACCAGTCCGCGCGGGAGGCGCTCGCGGAGTCGCAGTGCATCGAGGCGGATGATGCGGCGGATGCGCCGGGATCGGCCCGCCATGTAGGCGCGAACGGGCTCGCTCATGCCGACGCCGCGCATCTCCACCTCTTCGAAGTGATCCAGGAGGCGCTCCGCCAGCTCCTCGGCCCGGTACTCGTGGACGTGGTACGGGTTGACCCCATCGGACATCAGCACGTTGGGCGTGGTGACGATGACGAGTCCGTCGGGGCGCAGGGCGGCGGCGAGCGCGTCCAGGTAGGGGCGCGGGTCCTCCAGGTGCTCGATGACCTGGAAGCTCACGACGAGGTCGAAGGCGCGCTCGGAGAGCGGCAGGGCGTTCAGGTCGGCGAGCAGGAAATCCGCCCGGCCCCGGCTGGATGGATCCGGCGGGATCCGGTCGACCCCCAGGACCCGACTGCCCGCCGCGGCCAGCGCCGCCGCCCCGTAGCCGGCGCCGCAGCCCAGGTCGAGCACGCGGCCTGCGTCACCGCACGCGGTTGCGAACTCGTAGGCGGCGCGGTGGCGCGCCAGATCCACGGCGAAGAGGTTCTCTCCTTCGTGGAGCCGCTCGCCGGTGAATCGGCGCGCGCTCACGTCTCGGCGCTCCGCGTCTCGCGCAGCGCCTCGCGCGTGAACTCCCGCGCGAAGACGAGACCCATCCCGGCCCGCAGCGACAGGATGCCGGCGGAGACGACCAGGCTCAGGGCGAGGAGCTGCTCGGGGCCCGCGACGTCGGAGAAGACGTAGACGAAGGCGGCCTGGCTCGTGCCCAGTCCCGCGACGGCGATGGGCAGCGCCGCCACCACGGCGACGACGAGCACGCCCACCACCAGCTGGGCCAGGGGCACGGGGAGCTGGAAGGCCTGGAAGGCGAGGGCGCACAGGGTCACGAAGGAGGCGCAGAAGGCGGCGCGCAGCCACAGCAGCTCGACGAGGCGGGTCCAGGTGATGGTGCGCAGGCCCTCGAAGACCGAGAGGGTCCGAAGCCGGTCGAGGGGGCCCAGGCTGCGCGGCGTCCGGAGGATTGCGAGACCGCCGAAGAAGCCGACCAGCGCGAATCCGAGTACGCCCGCCCGGACCGTGGGGGCACTGGTCTCGAGGAGGGCCGCCCCGACGCCCGTCGCGCTGAGCACGATGATCAGGTCCGCGGAGGCGATGAGGACCACCAGGCTCGCCGCCTCGCCCAGCGGCAGGCCCGTGCGGCGCCGCATCAGCATCGCCAGCGCGCCGGCTCCCAGGGCGTAGTGGAGGATGCCCACCAGGTAGGTCGCGCACTTGATGCGCGCGGCGATCCAGACTCCGACCGGGTAGCGCGTCGGATCCACGATCCGCGTGATCGAGAGCGCCTCGATGAGGAGGCTCACCACGGCGTAGAACAGGAAGGCCGGCACCATCACCAGGGCCACGCGCGGGCTCAGGGCTTCCACCACGCCGGCCAGGTCCACGCTCTGGAGCAGCCAGACCAGCACCGCGGCGCTGACGACGACGGGCAGCGCGCGTTGGACCAGCGCCTTGCGACGGCTCACGGTCCGACCTTCGACTCCCACGGAACGCCCGAGACCTCCTTGCGCTCGAAGATCCAGTTGAAGGTACAGGAGATCGTCACGCAGGCGGCGAGCGCCACCAGGGCGGTTCCGATCCCCAGCGCGGCGAGGCGTCCGCGCCGCATCCAGTCGACGAGGACCTCGCTGGCGTAGAAGGCGTAGGGCAGCGAGAGGCCCAGCAGCGCGGTGCCCTTGAGCACGGCGAACCAGGGGTTTTGCCAGCTGTAGACCGCGTAGCCCGCCAGGGTGAGGGCCGTCAACACGAGCAACGGCACGTCGAGCGCGCCGCCGTCCCTGGGCGCGCGGCGAGCCCCCCGCACGAGCCCCACCAGGAAAGCCGCGGTGGGGAGCAGGCCGAGCGCCAGGGTCAGGCCGCCGAGCCGGCTGACCGCGCGAGAGGCATCGGGGAGAAAGGAGCGGTGCGCGTCGAACCAGACCGAGGCGTAGGTGCTGCCCCAGACGGACCGGAGCAGCTCGGGATTCAGCAGCTGGGGATCGCGGAAGGTGGAGAGGGGAAAGCGCACGTAGTCGAGCAGCTCGCGCTGGCCCGGAGGCATCTCGAACATCACTCGATGCGCGGGCAGCCCGAAGGGCTGCAGCGATCCGAACAGGAGCTGGTTGCGCACGAAGAACCAGCCTCCCACGAGCAGCGCGACCCCGACCAGGACGGCGATTCGCATGCCGGCAGGTCGGGCGGCGCCGCGCCGCGCTCCGGCCCACGCGTAGCTCGCCGCCGCCGTGACGAGGGCCAGCACGCCGCTCAGCTTGGAGAGGAGTGCCAGACCGGCGGCGAGGCCCACCCAGGCGGCCTGTCTCGTCGCGGTGCGGTCGCCGGGCCGGGACAGGCCGGGGCGGGCCACCAGCAGCAGCGTCAGGGAGGTGAAGAACGCGGCCAGGAGCTCCTCGTTCACCATCGCGCTCATGTGGGCGTGGGCGGGCAGGAAGAGCAGCAGCGCACCGGCCAGCAGCGCGCGCCCGCCGTCCTCGGGAGCGGCGCGCCGGACCAGTCCCATGGCGAGCGCCACCACCCCCAGTCCCGCCAGCACGTTCAGCAGTGGAACCAGGACCAGGTGGTCGGGAAACAGCGAGAAGAGCGCTGCCGCGGCGAAGAAGTACAGCGGCGGGTCGCTCGTCGACCAGCCGGCGTCCGGAGGCGGAAGCTGCCAGGTCCGGGACACCGCGACGATGTACTGCCAGTTGAAGCCCGCGTCGTAGCCCCAGTCGGGCGGATAGGTGAAGGCGTTGCGCACGCGGGTCCAGAGCGCCACGCCGGCCAGCAACAGCGCGCCGAGGAGCGCCGGCAGGCGCCGTCCCACTCAGCGCGCTCCCCGGGCGCACTCGAGCGCCCTTGCCATCTGGTCCGCGGCCCGGTCCCAATCGAAGCGACGCGACCAGCTCTCCGCGGCGCTGGACAGGCGGGCCGCCAGGGCATCGTCGAGGAGCAGCGCTCCGATCCGGTCCGCGAAGCCCTCCACGTCACCGAGCGGGACCAGGAATCCCGTCTCTCCGTCCCGGACGGAATCGCGCAGGCCCGGGGCGTCGCTCGCCACGTTGGGGGTCCCGACCGCATTCGACTCCACGACCGTGAGCCCCCAGCCCTCCTTCGCGGACGCGCAGGCGCAGACGCGGGACTCGGCCAGGAGCCGGTCGCGCTCCGGGTCGCTCACGAAGCCGGTGAAGCGTACCGCCGACGCGAGCCCGAGCTGGCGCGCCAGGCCCTCGAGCCGCGCGCGTTCGGAGCCCTCGCCGATCACCACGAACTCGAGGTCGGGAACGCGCTCGCTCACCCGGGCGGCCGCGCGCAGCAGGACGTCCACGTTCTTGTAGGCCTCGAGGCGCCCCAGGTAGACGATGCGGTGCGGACGCTCGCCGATCGGCTTCGTCTGGAGGTCGGGCCGTCGGATGCCAGGGTGATGGACCTCCACCCGGTCTGGTGCGATCCCGCGCCGCACCAGGTCGTCGCGGGTGCTCTCGGAGATGCTCACGAACCGGGCGTGGCGGTAGACGCGCGGGATCAGCTGCTCGGCGCTCCAGACCGCTGCCGCCACTGGCCAAGCCACCTGCAGGAAGGCCGTCGTTCCGAACAGGTGGTGGCACAGCGCGACCACCGGCGCGGCCGCGTAGAGCGGCGACAGGAAGGGGAACTTGTTGAGACAGTCGACGACCACGTCGTGGCGGCCGCTGCGCGTCTCGCGCCGACACAGCCGCGCTGCCTGGGCGTAGTAGTGGGGGAGCTCGCCGATGTGGCGAACGCCTACGCCCGCGTAGGAGGATCGCTCGCTCGCGCCCGGAAAGGAGCAGGCGAGCTGGACGACCTCGAGACCACGCCGGGCCAGTCGACCGAAGATCTCCGCGACGTGCACCTCGGCACCGCCGGCCCGGGGGTGCGCGGGGTCCCGCTCGTTCAGGATCAGGACGCGCGTCACGCGATCACATGCGGCCGAACAGATCCGCGATGCGCAGCCACCAGGCCATCCACAGGGCCTCCAGCCCGATGCGCACGCTGAGCTTGGAGACGCCGCGAGTCCGGTCCAGGAAGAAGAAGGGGATCTCCTTCAGGCGCGCGCCGTGTCGGATCAGGCGGTAGTTCAGCTCGATCTGGAACGCGTACCCGTCAGAGCGGATTTGCGTGTAGTCGATGCGCTCGAGCACCTCCCGCGTCATGCAGCGGAAGCCGCCCGTGGTGTCGCTGATGGGCAGCGCCGTCACCTTGCGCACGTACCAGTTGCCGTAGTAGCTGAGCAGGATCCGCTCGATCGGCCAGTTCACGACCGTGATGCCGTTCAGGTAGCGTGATCCCATCACCACGTCGTGGTGCTCCGCCTCCGCGAGCATGACGGGGAGGGTCTCCGGCGGATGGGAGAAGTCCGCGTCCATCTGGACGACCCAGTTCGCGCCGAGCTCCAGGGCCCGGGCGAATCCCGCCCTGTAGGCGGGGCCCAGCCCCTCCTTGCGCTCCCGGTGGAGCACGTGGACGCGGGGATCGGCCGTGGCCAGCTCGTCCGCGAGCTTGCCGGTGCCGTCCGGGGAGTCGTCGTCCACGACCAGCACCTCGATGCGCGGATCCTGCTCGACGATCCGCGGAACGATCAGGGGCAGGTTCTCCGCCTCGTTGTAGGTGGGAACGACGACGATGCAGCGGGTCAATCCGGGTCTTCTCCCAAGACGGATCTTCTCCCAAGAGGAATCTTCTCCCAAGAGGGCGATCGTTCTCCCGAAAGGAGCGCGAGCTCCAGGCTACTCGTGGGTCGCGGCAGCCGGCAACTCGCGTGGCCCCCTCAGCGGCCCGTATCGGGTGTCTGGCGCTTCGCCCCAAGCAGGGCGCCGATGGGGCCGCGGGGCAGATGGAAGCGGTACTCCTCTCCATCCCGGTCGACCCGCATCTCGGTCATCGAGCCGGCCTTTCCGGCCGCCGTGGCGACGCGCAGGGCGAGCGGATCGAAGATCCGCGTCCCCCCGTAGGAGAGAATCGAGTCGCCCGGCCGGAGGCCGGCCGCGTGGGCGGGCGATCCGTCGAGCACGCCGCCGAGCACGACCCGGTTGTTGCGCCCGGCCGCATAGAGCATGGCGTCGTAGTCGTCGTCGCCCAGGTCCGCGCGAAGCTCGCCGCGGAGCTGCTGCAGCTGCTTCTGGTAGCGGGGACGCCGCAGCCAGCCCTCGCGCTTGGCCTGGTCGCGCAGGAAGAGGACCGCGAGCTCGTGGGCCTCGAAGCGTGCGCGCAGGCGCCTAGCCTCCTCGGGGTCGAGTCCGATCTCCATCAGCGCCCGCTCGTCGAACCACTCGGGCGCACCGCCTTCTTCCTCGACCCCCTCCGCAGAGGTCGGACTCGTGCCGCCGCTCTCCAGCTCGCCCACCGGACGGGCGTCGGGCCGCGGCGCACCCGCCAGGGGAGCCCGTTCGGCGGCTGCCTCCGGCAGCGTCTCTGGCGCGCCGAACGTCAACATCTCGATCTGGCTGCGCAGCGCTGCGACCTCGCCCGCCAGCGCCAGGCGCGCATCCCGCTCCTCGGCGAGCTGCGCCCGCAGCGCCGCCAGGCGGCCTTCGAGATCCGCCGGCTCCTCCCCTGCCGTCAGCCGCCTTGCGGAGGCGCGCCGGTCCGGATCGAGGCGCTCGTCCCCCCCTCCCAGGAGGAGGCTCAGCACGGCCCCGAGCAGCAGGCCGAGGCCGCAAGCCAGGAGGATGCCGAGTCGGGATCGGGACCCCGGGGAGCGCGACGGGACGTGCGAGATGCGGGCCACGCTTCGAGGGTGGCTCGCTCGCGCGGGAGAGCAAGGGTCGCGGACGGCGCGACCTCCCCGACACCCGCAGCCGCTTCCGGCGGGACGGTGATCCGCGGGCTGCCGAACCAGCCGATCTCGCCGGGACGCAGGCTGCGGCGCGCGCGCAGCTCGATGCGCAGCGTCACGCGCTCGCCCGCCCAGGCGGACAGATCCGCTTCGAGGGGGACCCAGCGGCGCCCGCCTCGAGGGTGGTCGTCGATGGCGTGAGCCGCGACCTGCCGGAAGTCCGGCTCGTCCCGAGGCCGGATCGAGACCACCGCCGTCGTGTGGCGCGGGTGGACGTACTGGTTGTCGAGCGCGACGAGACCGCGAAAGCCCACCGCCGAGCGGAAGCGCGCCCGCTCGGGCAGCGTGACGTCGAAGTCCGCCCCGCCCCCTCTCGCACCGAGCTCGATGGGGAAGGGGCGATTCAGGTGTCGCGCGGCGAGTCGCGGGAGGGGACGGCCGGCCGCTCGACGCTCGCCCGACTCGCTGCGCTGCCAGAGCTGCGCGTCCGGGCGCAGCGCGTGCAGGTCGAGGACGGTGGGGCCCCGGTCTCCGGTGCGCTCCAGGACGGCGATCCAGCTCGCGTCGTCGAGGCGGAAGTCCTCCGGGATGCGGAAGTGCCGTTCCAGGTAGCGCCAGACCCCCGGCAGCTCGTCGCTGTAGTAGGTGAAGTGCGGCTGGTCGAGATCGCTCATCACCACGTAGCGCACCTGCTCGAGGGCCGTGAGGATGGGCGGCTCCTGCAGCTCCCGGACGCCCTGCAGGACGCCCTCGAACGGAGTCGGGTTGCGGGTGCCGGTGGCGAAGTAGAGGAGTGGCTCCTGGCGCGCCACGAAGATCGCCTCGCCAGGCGCCACCTGCCGCCGCAGGTAGCGGATCACGCGCGGCATGGCTGGGCTCAACGTCGCCCGCGAGATCGGCTTGAGGGGCACGCGGGGGCCGAAGGTCGGCGGCCCGGCGATCCGGTAGAGCCAGATGCCGACGGCGAGCGATCCGGTGGCGAGGGAGGCGATCACGAGAGCCGACGCGACCCGCGCCCCGCGGCCTGGATGCGCCCCGCGCGCGGGGAACAGCAGCAGAAGCTGTACCAGGGCCGGCGGCAGGGCGACCACCAGGTGCCCCCAGTCGGCGCGGGGAACGAGATTGGTCGCCATGGCGGCCGCGAAGGCTGCGTGCACCCACGTCTCCGGGGGCAGCCGGACGCGGGCGGCCCGCGCCAGCGTGGCGACCAGCGCGATGAAGGGAAGCGCGTACAGGAGCTGTGTCAGGGCGACCATCGGCGCGCCGATCACCGGGAAGAGCCCGTAGCGCAGGTGGTAGAGGCTCGGCAGGTACAGGACCCAGTTGTCTCGCGCGAAGTCGTCGAGCTCGCCGGGCGGCCATAGGCTCGGGAAGGGTGTCGCGAAGGACGGGGCCGAGGCCATGAGCCTCGCGAGCTCGAGCTGCGACCACAGGAAGACGGAGAGGTCGCCGCGGGCCGCGTAGTGGCCGAAGGTGAGCAGCGTGACGACGAGGCCCCCCGCCGTCACGTGGAGCAGCCGACGCAGCCGGAGTCCCGGCGGTGCCGCCCGCGCCGCGGCCGGGAGCAGGAACAGCGCCAGGGCCAGGCCCAGGCTCTGCTTGCACAGCGCGATGGCGGCGACGAGCGCTCCCGCGGCGAGCGCCCAGCCCGCGGACCGCGCTCCGCGCACGCCCGCGTAGACGGCCAGCAGTCCGAGGTAGAAGGCGAGCGTGGTGTAGAAGAAGGTGGAGAAGAGGGGGACGAGCAGCACGGGCGCGGCCGCCACCACGGCGGCTGCGGCATGGGCCAGTGCCCCGGCGCCCGCCCGTCGGGCCACGGCGAACAGCGCCGCGGTGCCGAGCAGCTGCAGCACGACCACCGCAGCGCGCGCCACCGCGATCTCGGTCCCGAAGATCCGGAACAGCAGGGCCAGAAGCTCGTAGGGCAGGGGTGCGGTGTGGCTGATCACGTCCCGATACAGGTGATCGCCGGCCACGATGCGTTCGGCCGTGTGGACCACGATTCCCTCCTCGAGCACGTTCGGCTCGAGGGGAGCCGTCACCAGGCCGATGGCGGCTGCGGCCAGCATCCAGGGCAGGGCGGGCACGGCGTGCCGGGCACCGCGGCGGTCGCGGTGCCGTGCGGAGCGGCCTTGCGCTTGGCTGCTGGCGAGCGCTTCCAACCCTTCTCGCATGCTCTCCGGCGGGATCGTCCAGGGATCGCGCGCTCGGCGCGGGCAGGCCCGAGGCCGCCTCGAGTCTACCATCTGCCCTATTCTCGAAGCTCGAAGCTCGGAGCGGGGCGGGACACGGGGCACTCACCGGAGGGCGGGCGCGATCGGCTACGCCCGGCCCGAGGGAGCGGGAGCAGCTTGCGGAACGGCACCCGGAGACGGATCTGGCTCACCGTGCCGTGTCTGCTGCTCGCCCAGGCCTGCGGCGAGGCGGCGCCGCGCGGGAGGGTGCTGCTGATCGGCATCGACGGCGCCAGCCCGCGCATCACGGGGCCCCTGATCGAACAGGGCCGGCTGCCGAACCTGGCTGCGATCGCCGATCGGGGCGTCTACGCGCCGCTCCGCGCGCATGCGCCCATCTCGTCTCCCCGCATCTGGACCTCCATTGCGACCGGCAAGAACCCGAACAGGCACGGCATCGTGAACTTCGCCTACGAGGACGAAGCCGGCGAGCAGCAGCTGTTCCTGGGGAGCGACCGCGTGGGGCAGGCGTTGTGGAACATCGCGTCGGACGCCGGGCTGCGCGTGGCGGTCGTGAACTGGTGGAACACCTATCCCCTGGAGATCGTGAACGGCGTGATGATCTGCGATCACCTCCTGTCCATGGACATCGAGGGGCGACGTCGCATGACGGGTGCTCAGACCGCGACGGTGGGCGCCATCGCCCATCCTCCGGATTGGGACGAGCAGGTGGGCGCGCTGCTGGCCGACGACACGCCGCTCACGCGGGTCTCCGATCCCTTCGCGGAGCGCTCGGCCTTTCCGCGCTGGGTTCGGCCGGCGCGGCTGACGAAGCGCTACGCGAACGACGCCGACGTGATCCGCATCGCGCTCGCGGTGGAGGCGGAGACCCGGCCCGACCTGATGATGGTGTTCCTCCCGGGCATCGACCGCGTCTCCCACGTGCTCTGGGGGGCGATCGAGCCCGCGGAGGCCTACGAGAAGCCGCCCCGCTTCGAGGGAGGGCAGCGCGAGCACACGCGCTGGGCGCTCGAGCGCTACTACGAGTACACCGATGCGCTGATCGGTCTACTCGCCGCACGCTACGGCCCCGACGCTCTGGTGATGGTGGTATCGGACCACGGCTTCGAGGCGAGCCGCGGCCTCGGCTTCCTCACGGGCGGGCACAACTCGCCCCAGTCGATCGACGGCGTCGTCTTCGCCAGCGGACCGGGAATCGGTGTTCCCGAGCGCGGTCGCCGGACCTCGGTGAACGACGTCACGCCCACGATCCTCACCTGGCTGGGCCTGCCGGTGGCGAGGAACATGGACGGCCGACCGGCCTCCTTCCTGTTGGACGCGCGCGTCGAATACGTGGCGAGCTACGACGGCAACCCCATCGAGCGGCTCGATCCGGTGGTGCCCTCGGGCGCCGAGGACGAGATCCTCGATCAGCTCCGCGCCCTCGGCTACCTGGAGGGCGACGCCGGCGTCGAGAGGGCCGCGCCCGAGTGAGCGCGCACGTCGTGGCGAGCCCGGGGTCGGGGAAGGGGACCGGTGTGGGGGCGGCGTGAGGAGGCGTCGCGCGGTGCGCGGAGCGGTCGCGTTCGGTGGGCTGCCGCTCGCCCTGCTGCTCGCGGCCGGCGACGCCCACGGCGATGCCGCGACCGACGCGCACTCGCCGGTCCGGGACCTTTCGGCAGGCGGCCGGCACGGCTTCGCGAGCTCGGGTCACACCTGTGCGCTGCTCGCCGACGGGGTCCAGTGCTGGGGCGCGGGCGGGTCGAGCCAGCTCGGCGACGCTCGCTACTCGCGGCGCCGCCCGCTTCCGACCCGCGTTCGCGATCTCCGCGGTCGCTTTGCGTGGCTCGCGGCGGGTGGGGCTCATACCTGCGCGGCGCGCGAGAGCCAGGTGCGCTGCTGGGGCGACAATCGCGAGCGTCAGGGCGGCGCGCCGTCTCCCGCCCTGCTCCTCGAGCCCTCGGTCGTTCCCGCGCTGCCGTCTCCGGTGACGGCGCTCGCCGCCGGGGCCGAGCACACCTGCGCCGTGGCGGCGGGGGAGGTCTGGTGCTGGGGGCGCAGCGAGAGCGGCGCCCTCGGCTTCGATCCGGAGGGCGTCTGCCGAACGCCCCACCGCGTGCGTCCCTGTCGGGCGCCGCCCCAGCGGGTGGCCGGGATCCCGGGACCGGTGTCGGCGTTGGCTCTCGGCGACCGACATGGTTGTGCGTTGGCCGAGGGGCGGCTCCATTGCTGGGGAGCGAACGCTCGCGGTCAGCTCGGCGACGGCGGGCGCGAGGGGGGCGGTGCGCCGCGGCCCGTGTCCGGGATTCCCGGACTCGCAACCGCGCTCGCCGCGGGTGCGCGTCATACCTGCGCGGTGGTCGAAGGGCGGCTGTTCTGCTGGGGCGCGCACGACCGCGGTCAGCTCGGCGATGGAACCCGGGAGGACCGGTCTCGTTCCGTCGCG
>JAAUYK010072507.1_pt1 | contig 21113 bp, 19 predicted proteins | sample 7278021 | NCBI WGS metagenome assembly JAAUYK01 (sample SAMN14350223, study PRJNA611818) | marine sediment metagenome | isolation source: surface marine sediment (1.8m) | place: French Polynesia: Moorea | collected 2018-08
CAATGAAGGGGCTGAGTATGATGTCATTATTACTAACGGATTGAAAATTGACGCCTATAGTCGACGCGGCTGGTTAGCCAAAAAACCTGCAAATGGACTATCGCATGAATTGCATATCAAGCCTGAACTTAGCGATGCTTTCAAAGGAGCAAAAGAGTATGCCGTACCCTATTTCTGGGGCACCATGGGTATCGGATACCGAAAAGACCTGATAAAAGAACCCATTACATCTTGGAATCAATTGCTGTCACCATCGGAAGAAATGAAAGGTAAAATTCGACTGATTGATTCAGCCCGAGATCTGATAGGCGCAGCCCTTAAAGCGCATAATTATTCACTGAATTCGACCGTAGCAAGTGAAATTGAACAAGCGAAATCCCTATTAATGGAGGTAAAGCCTCATGTTGATGATTTTACGTATATCTCTCAATCAGAGGACTCACCATTGGTTACAGGTGAAATTGTAGCGGCGATTACATTCAGTGGGGATACGTTGATGATTCAGGAACATAATGAAAATATTGAATATGTATTACCAGAAGAGGGCGGGCTCATCTGGATGGATCATCTGACAGTCTCTTCGCGTAGCGACAAGAAAGCACTGGCCTGGTCATTTATAGATTTCCTGAATGAGCCGGTTAATGCAGCCAAGAATGCAGAATATGTTTATTATGCCACTCCAAATGAAGCAGCAGAGAAACTCCTGCCTGAAAGTTTCTTGAAGCACCCGGTAATCTATCCCGAGGCAAATAATTTGAAAAATTCTGAATACTACAAAGCGTTGCCGCCACGTATAGGTAAGAAATATAGTGATGCATTTATTCAGGTCATCAATTGATAAGCGCTTGTGAACCTGCAAACGAAAATTATTCTCTTACTGATTCCGATACTCGCAATCCCATTAGCGATCGTTGGATTAATTGCTTATCAGCAATTATATCAAAACACATTACAGAACCGGCTTCATGAAATGGAGCTGGCATTGGATCAGGTTAAAAGGAGTTTCGCTCAAGAATTAACCGCAATTGAAGCTAACATCACACTATTTTCTTCAAACTATCTGGTGCAAAAATATGCTGTGACTACGGATGAAAACGAGCGATTTGGTCTGCTCCAGCGACCATTATTGAATTTATTCGATAGTTATCAAAAAACCTTTCCAGATTATTATGAGATTCGGTTTATTTTTCCTGATGGTTATGAGGGCGCACGACTCACACCAAAGCCAATGGCGAATGCGAGTGAGGAAGAGCTTGATGATGCATTTATTCAATCACTTTTTAATAAGGATCGAAATGTTAAATCCAGTATACATATCAATCCAGATAATGAGGAATTGGCATTATATACTGGCTTGCCCCTGTATCTGAGTGATCCCAGTGTTGAACCCCTCAGTGCGCCTCAAGTGTTACGGGGTGCTGTTACTATTACCAATAATTTAAATATACTAAGATCTTTGGTTTTAAACACCAAATTTGGAAATTCAGGCCATCTACTAGTCCTATCAAAAAACGGCGACACATACTTCAATCAAGTTGAAGTCAATAATATTGCCCCTTCCATTAAAATGTCGCCCAATAGCCTGCAAAACCTGCTCTCTACTGATAAGAGGGCACAGTTAATTAATTTATCTGGTTCGAATTACTATGTAAGATCCAGTCAATTTTTCCCGGGTATGTATTTGGTAGCAGTACTGGGAGAATCGGAATTAGAGCCGATTACACAAAATCTCGCTTTGACGGTAATCCTGATTACCATTGTATCGATCTTGATTTTTTCATTCCTGGTTTTCTTTTTGATTAGGCGTCTAGTATTAATTCCGCTTGAACAACTGGATCGAGTATCAACCCAGATTTCAAAGGGAGAATTGAACGTGCAAGTTGAGTCTCATGGTGATGATGAAATTTCCAGGTTGGCGACAACCTTCAACGAAATGATTATTAATCTTCAAATAGCCAATCAAGACATCAAACAATTCAATAGGGAACTGGAAAATCGTGTTCATGAACGGACTGCAGAGTTAAAGTCTGTTAATCATGAATTAGAATCCTTCGCTTATTCCGTCTCGCATGATTTAAGAACACCATTACGTGCGATAGATGGATTCAGTCACGCATTGGCTGATGATTATGGTGACATACTCGATGAAAATGGCAAAGAATATCTGAGACGTGTGCGCAAAGGTGCGCAACGAATGGGCATATTAATCGATGATTTATTGCAATTATCACGGATTAATCGTGTAGACATAGAAAAGAAAGCAGTCGACCTTGCAGTCGTCGCTGAAGAAGTCTTTGAGGAGCTTAGAGCGGGTGATCCAGATAAAAAAGTTGACATCAAAATAGGAGGAGACCTTAAGGCATTTGGCGATTCTCAATTACTACGTGTCTTAATGGATAATTTGCTCAGTAATGCCTGGAAGTTTACTGGGCGTGAACCGCTGGCATCGATTATTTTTGATCATGATGACAAAAATCCCGATATCTTCTATGTTAAAGATAATGGTGTAGGATTCACCATGAAAAATGAAAAAAAGTTATTTGGTGCATTTGAACGCCTCCATAATATCAGTGAGTTTCCAGGTTCTGGTGTAGGATTGGCCACGGTTAAAAGAATTATCAATCGTCATGGAGGAGAAATTTGGGCGGAAGCGAAAGAGGGAGAAGGCGCCACGTTCTTTTTTACTCTGAATCCCAAGGATAAAAAATAAATCTCTTTTAGTACAATCCTGTTTCTGATAGGCGATTTCTGCCAGCGACTTCTATTCCAGTTCTTAACTTTTTATATCTGGTTCAAGCACTGCAGGGTTTCATAGATGGTGCTAAGTCATAATAAAATAGCCAGTCATCAGCGTGAATTTAATGACTCTGATACCTTTAATAGGGTCTTGTGTAATCAGTCGTAACGGTAATGATTCTACAAGGCGAGTGTATTGCAATGAATCGCTTTGTCATATTGGAAGTCTATCCATCAGTACCCCCGAAGAATTTTCAATGACAGTGCAGAATTTTAGGGCCTCCATAAGAGGGGTAATGGGCTGTGTGATATCCGCAGTTAAAGGTGTATCATGAGTGGATGGCAACTTACCAGTTTCATCCCGCAGTTAGCGATTGGTTTGAGCGTAATTTTACCAGTCCTTCAGAGGTTCAAGCCCAGGCATGGCCTGCTATTCAGGCTGGATTGCATACGCTGATAGCAGCTCCCACGGGCTCTGGTAAAACCCTTGCTGCTTTTCTGGCTGCGATAGACCAGTTAATCCAGGACGGTCTGCAATTTCCTTTGCCTGATGAGACCCGGGTACTCTACGTTTCTCCGTTGAAAGCGCTATCTAATGACATCCATAAAAATCTGGAGCTACCCCTAAACGGTATTCGTGATGCCTTATTAGAAAATGGTTTTGCGGATGTACCCATACGTTCCCAGGTGCGAACGGGAGATACTCCACAATCCGAGCGCAATCTCATGAAACGGATGCCACCGCATATCCTGGTCACTACACCTGAGTCCTTGTTTATCTTGCTGACTTCGGAGTCTGGCAGGGAAATTCTGTCTACCGTAAGAAGCGTGATTGTTGATGAAATTCACGCGCTGGCGGGTAACAAGCGCGGGGCACATTTGATGTTGAGCCTTGAGCGTCTGGAGGCATTGTGTGAGCACCCACCTGTACGTATCGGTATATCAGCAACCCAAAAGCCGATTGAAGCGATGGCCTCCTATCTCTCTGGACGCCATGATGATAAGGAACCCAGGCAATGCAGTATTATTGATACTGGACATGTAAGGAAACGTGATCTGGCCATTGAAATGACAGGTTCTCCGCTTGAGGCGATCATGGCTAACGAAGCCTGGGATGAAATTTATCGAAGGCTGGAACAGCTTATAGAGCAGCATCAAACCACGCTGATATTCGTCAATACTCGTCGTTTAGCAGAACGTGCCGCGGCAGCACTCGCGGAGAAATTGGGTGAAGAGGCGGTTACGTCACATCATGGCAGTCTTGCCAAAGAGCACCGCCTGGATGCGGAACAACGGCTCAAGTCAGGCCAATTAAGAGCATTGGTCGCCACGGCCTCATTGGAGCTTGGAATCGATATAGGTGATATTGACCTAGTCTGCCAGATGGGTTCACCGCACGCGATTGCCACATTTCTGCAAAGGGCTGGGCGCTCTGGCCACCAACTGTCGGGGATCCCCAAGGCGCGTTTGTTTCCCTTGAGCCGCGATGACCTGGTCGAATGTGTAGCCATGCTGGACGCGATCCAGCGAGAAGAATTGGACCGTATTCCAATACCTGAGCATCCACTGGATGTACTGGCGCAACATATTATTGCCGAGGTCGCCAACAGGGAATGGCGAGAGCAGTCGCTATATCAACGCTTTAAATCAGCCTGGCCCTATCGTCATTTAAGCTTAAAAGAGTTTACCGATATTACGTGCATGTTAGCGGATGGCTTTCATACCCGACGTGGCCGCCGAGGGGCTTATTTACATCGCGATGGTGTGAACGGTGTTTTGCGAGCTCGGCGGGGAGCCCGTTTGACCGCTATCACCAATGGTGGCGCGATCCCGGATCAATTTGATTATGATGTGATTTTGCAACCTGAAGGCCTTTTTGTAGGTACCCTGAACGAGGACTTTGCCTTTGAAAGCATGCCGGGTGATATCTTTCAGTTAGGTAATACCTCTTACAAGATGCTCAAGATTGAACAGGGCAGGGTGTATGTTGAGGATGCTCATGGTCAACCCCCCAGTATCCCGTTCTGGTTTGGAGAGGCTCCCGGTCGAAGTGATGAATTATCCGTTGCTGTGTCACGTTTGCGAGAGAAGATTGACCAGTTACTCGAACAGGGGCAACAAGCCGTCAATGATTATCTGCAGGGGGCGCTGGATCTAGATCCTTTAGCGACATCTCAAATTATTGAATATCTTACCAGTACCAAGGCCATGTTGGGTGTGATTCCCAGTCATCATCATATTGTATTCGAACGTTTCTTTGATGAAACCGGCGATATGCATTTTGTTATTCATGCACCTTTTGGCTCTCGGGTGAACAAGGCTTGGGGATTGGCCTTACGCAAGCGTTTTTGCAGGCGTTTTAATTTTGAATTACAAGCCGCGGCGAATGAAGATAACTTGATTCTATCTTTGGGCCCTACTCATAGTTTTCCTCTTGAGGAGCCAGCCACTTATCTGAAATCTGAATCTGTTGAACACGTTCTGGTGCAGGCATTACTGGATGCACCGATGTTCCCTGCGCGATGGCGTTGGGTTACTAACATTTCGCTGGCCGTGCCACGTTTTCGTGCGGGTAAAAAAGTACCGGCGCCATTCCAGCGTAATGATGCTGAAGACCTTGTGGCTTTGGTTTTTCCTGATCAACTCGCCTGTTTTGAAAACATCCAGGGGGAACGCGAGGTGCCGGATCATCCTCTGGTCAACCAGGTGCTGCAAGATTGTTTACACGAATTGATGGATATTGATGGATTAAAAAAGGTACTTGACGGCATTGAACATCAGCACATTGAAGTCATTACGCGGGATTTACCGACGCCTTCCCCGATGGCACATGAGATTCTCAATGCTCGTCCCTATGCGTTCCTTGATGATACTCCAGCCGAGGAGCGCAGAGCACTGGCCGTGCAACAAAGACGCTCCATAGATCCGCAAAACGCAGCAGATATGGGGCGATTAAATCCTGAGGCGATTATAAAGGTCAGACAAGAGGCCTGGCCTGAGCCTCGCGATGCCGATGAATTGCATGATGCGCTGAACATCCTGGGTTTCATCGTTGAAAATGAAATCCATTCATCTGATCTGGAACGCTGGCAGCATTACCTGGCTAAATTGCAGCAGGCGGGTCGAGCCACGCGCCTCGAGACAAAAACAGACCACTTTTTATGGGTAGCTGCAGAAAGATTGGGTGCTTTGGGTTTGCTCTTTCCAGAGGCAAAAGCAACTCCCGCCATCAAAGCGTTAGCGAGCAGGGAAAATACCTCCATCGAGCAGGCACTGATGGAGATTGTGCGCAGTCGTCTTGAAGGCCTGGGGCCGGTGACTCAGGAACAGTTAATCCATTCGCTGGAAAGATCAGAAACCGAGGTGATTCATGCCTTAATGGCTTTGGAGCAGGAAGGATTTGTTATCCAGGGACAATTTGATCCGAAATGGCCCTCTAAACAGTGGTGTGAGCGTGGATTGCTGGCACGCATTCATCGATATACTATAAAACAGTTGCGTAATGAAGTGGAGCCGGTCTCCCCAGCAGTTTTCATGCAATTTCTATTTAAGTGGCAAGGACTGGAGGAACCTGCTGAAGGCCTGCCAGCTTTGGAACGTGTCATGATGCAACTCGAGGGTATCAGTTTGCCCGCGGGGAGCTGGGAGAGTGATATTCTCCCGACGCGATTACAACCCTATTTTTCCAGTCAGCTAGACGAATTAAGTGGTTCAGGTAAGTTGACCTGGTTACGCATGCAGCCTCCTCCGGAGAAAGAAAATAAGCGCAAAAATCCTGCCATTAAAACCACGCCAATTGCGTTTATCTATCGTCCGCATCTCATGTATTGGTGTCAGAGTAAGGTAAGTGAACCTGCTGGATTAAGCGCGGGGGCTAAAAAGGTCCTGGAGGTGCTTAGGCATTGGGGCGCGAGCTTTTTTGAAGAAATACAACAACAAACCGGTTTGTTGAAGACCCAGTTAGAACAGGCATTAGGAGAATTGGTTGCCTGGGGCCTGGTCAATTCAGACCAATTCCAGGGGTTGCGAGCCTTGATTGCACCTCAGAAATTCAAGGAAAAACGTCATCGTCGATCCGTGATGCAAACTCCTTTAGCGGGCGGTGGACGCTGGTCCTTGATACGACCATCGATGAGTGCTGAAAACGATAAACAAAAGGTTGAACATATCGCCCGCACGTTGTTATCTCGTTATGGCGTGGTTTTTCGTAAATTATTGGAACGTGAGAGCGGGTTGCCATCATGGCGAGACCTGTTGTATGTGTTTCGTCGCTTAGAGGCGCGGGGTGAAATACGCGGGGGGCGTTTTGTCCAGGGTTTTGCCGGCGAACAGTTTGCCTTACCTGAGGCTGTTACCTTGATTAGGAAGACACGCAAACAGTCAAATGATGAGCAGATGATCGCGATTAGTTGTGCCGATCCACTCAATCTGACCGGAATTATTACCCCGGGTAAGCGTGTTGCAGCCCAGACCAGTCACCGTATCCTCTATAAAAATGGTAAACCGATTGCGACAGATCAGAATGGTGATATCCAGATTAATGAACGTATTCCTGTGTCAGAGCACTGGCAGATAAGAAACCTGCTGACCCGTAAACCGCATCCGGCATCCTATCATCAAGCTCCTCGAGGGCCGCTGATCTGAATAGGCTTGATTTTTGGTTCATGGACCAAAGATTGATATTGATAAGAATGGTAAGGAGTGAAAATGAGTCGCGATTATAAAAAAAATCTTAAGCAAACATCGACCTGGAAAAGAGGGTTGTACATGCTGTTGTTTGCAATATTTTATGGTATTGCCGAGGTCGTTCTGGTAGCGATTATTGTGTTCCAATTCCTGCTCAAATTAATTACAGATGAAACCAATGAGAAATTACTAGATCTGGGACAAAATCTGTCGACCTATATCTATGAAATTTTACAATACCTGTCATTCAATAGTGATTACAAGCCTTATCCTTTTGGTGAGTGGCCCAATGGTGAACCCCAGCCGGGTAAGCATACGGTAGCCAGTGAAAAGGAAATGGATAAAGCACTCGATCACATTGAGCAGGATGTTGATGTTGACGGCGATTGATGACTGATCATCGACCCAAGCCGGGTGTATCCAGGTCCAACCGGATTTCCGATGAAGGTCTCATCAGGTTAGAAAAACAGCTTAAATCGGGTACCCGTATCAGTGATCAGGTATTGGTTCAGTGGGTACGAAGATATGGTACACCGGCCCTGGCTCTCATTCGTCAACATGGTCGGGATCTCCTAGGAGTCGATGAATATATTGATGATAAGTTCAAGGATCAGAAATCAGGCTAGAGTGTTCCGGATTTGAAGTATATCGGCATCGATGGTTGTAAGGCGGGATGGTTCTACATAGGATTGGATGATGCTGAATATCAGATAGGTATCTTTCCCTGTATTCTTGAATTATCCCCTTTTTTACCTAGCGCTAAACGAGTCTTGGTTGATATTCCAATTGGCCTTAACCGGGATGATCAACATGAACGCCAATGTGATGTGATGGCAAGAAATTGTCTGAAACCTTATCGCCATGCCAGTGTTTTTCCTGCCCCCTCGCGTTGTGCTCTTGAATATAGGGATTACCAGCAAGCCAATGAGGCCAATCGAGCTTGCACCGGTCGCGGTTTATCCCGACAAACCTTTAATATCATGTCAAAAATAAGGGAAGTGGATGACTTTTTACAAAAGGAGCCACAGAGAAATAAAGTCATGGAGTGCCATCCGGAATTGGGATTCTGGGCCATCAATAACAAGCAGGCCATGCGGCATAACAAGAAAACACAACAGGGCTTTGAAGAAAGATTGGCATTATTAGTAAAGCACTTTCACAGAGCAGAGGAAATAATAAATCAAGCGATGTCAAGGTATTTGCGTCAACAGGTGTTACGGGATGATATTGTGGATGCACTGATCTGCGCTGTGTCAGCTAAAAATGCAATGGATCTCATAAGCTTGCCGGTAAAATCAGTTTATGATGAGGAGCTGTTACCCATGCAGATTGTTTATTGGCAACCTGATGAATGAATGATGCACCATATAGCATTAACTGGTATTAACTGCATCAGTCAGTTGAGCAATCATTAAACTGCCTTCTGTGAATGTTGAATTTGAGTTTAATTAACTATGAGCTTTGCAAGAATAGTATTTCTTGGTCCGCTGGTATTTAGGGTCTAAAGGCATATCACGTGTATGAAGGGTTGGCCGAATTTACAGGCTCATGATAGCGGCAAAACCCGAGCCAAATAAAATGGCACCGCCTACACCAAATCCGAGATAGGCTGCAAAAACGGGCTTTTTAACCAGGCTCCATACAGCGGTCATCGCCGGGATGGAACTGATCGCACCTGCAACCATAAAAGCCATGGCTGACCCGATACTCATACCCTGTTCCATGAGACCAGCTACCAGGGGTGGAGCAGCATAACTGTTCAGGTAAGCAGGCATGCCAACCAGGGCGCCTGTGACTATGGAGCCAAAACCATCACCACCCACCAGGCCTCCGATCAGGCTGGCAGGCACGTACAAAATGAGTAATGCCTCCAATAGGTAGGCCAGACTTAACCATTTAAACAGAAACAGGGCGTTCTCTAGACCCTGCTCAGCAAACACCTGGCGATGAGCCTTATCTCTCCAGAAAGTCCAGTTCGGATGACCACTAAAAGGTTTTTCAACGCCGCAAGTGCCACTGTCACAACCACTGATGGTGTGATTCTTCAGGGGATTTTGAAAAGCAAAGGTATGCATCAAATACTTCACACCAAATCCACCGAAAAGACCCAGGAAGACGGCGGCCAAGGCCTTGCCAATCGCAAATTCCCACCCCAGTGCACCTGCTGTGATCATCAATGAGGGTGGGTCTATTAAGGGTGAAGATAACCAAAAAGCCATTACCGCAGACACGGGGGCGCCCAGGGCCAACAGGCCTGCAATAAAAGGGATGACCTCACAGGAGCAAAAAGGTGCCAGACCGCCGAAAAGGGCTGCTAACAAGATCATCCGGTTCTCTCTTCCCTTGAAAGCCTCTGATACCATGTTTTCAGCCTGGCTGGCTTTCAAGTAAGCCAGTAATAAAACCGCGAAAACGATATAGGGCGCGGTACCTGCCAAGGCTGAAGTAGCTATTTGTATCATTTCCCCAAAATTTTCACGATCCAGGACCAGCACCAATAGGGGCAGTAAGATGATCAAACTCCAGGCTGATCGCACCGGTTCCAGTAGATGAGTTAAACGACTTTTCTGACTGGTACTTGGAGTATCGTCACAACAACTGGAGGAACGGGTCGCAGGAGTGTCTGCGTTGATATCGGTGTTGTCATTACTGCAGCAGCTTTTGGCGACAGTTTCATCCGGGGCACAACAGGAAGTGTTTTCACTGCCTGGTGTGCAACAGGGTGATTCATCGACAATGGCCTTGGAGCATTTTATCGTTTCCTCATTTATCATGAAATTGTCCCCAATCTTAAATTTAAATCTTCAGTTCTGGAGGGATAATGGCGGCCCTACTGGACAAACCCCCCAGTAATGAAATATGGATGTTATGCATCTTCACGAGCACTTGTTCGAACCGGAGTCGGCGCAGCATTCATGCGTGAGAAAGTGAGCCAGTGCTTCGATGTGAGGATAATTGGCGCGATTGATCACGGTGCGCCCTTGTTTTTCCTGTTCTATCAAGCCTCCTGCAGCCAGGGATTTGAGATGATGCGCCAACGTAGAGGCCGGGATTTGAGCCCTTTGCTGGATTTCATTAATTGCCAGCCCATCGATACCCGCGCGAACCAGGACTCTCAGTACTAATAAACGTGCAGGAGCGCCTGCTGCAGCAAAACCCTGAGCAGCCATTTCTAAATTGAGTGTTTCAGTTTTCATAAAGAAACTATAAAACTAGTTTTATAGTTTTGCAAGTGCTTTTCTAAATTGATTTACTTTTAGATCTTCCAGAAAGTTATGGTTTTTTAACACTTGAATGGACAACCCTATGTGATCGACGTAGATTCACCATTAATCGTATTGATAGGAGACAGCTATGTTGAAGACAACAACCGCGGTAATTGAAGGGCATCAGATTGAAAATTATCTGGGTATTGTTGTGGGTGAAGCGATACTAGGGGCCAATATTTTCCGTGATATTTTTGGCGCCATCAGAGATATTGTCGGGGGTCGTTCCGGTGCTTATGAAAAAGAGATGGGTCGAGCGCGAGCGATTGCATTTAGTGACATGGAAGAAGAGGCCCAGGCATTAGGTGCTAACGGTATTATTGGTATTGATATCGATTATGAAGTAGTGGGGCAGAAAGGTGCCATGATGATGGTCAGCGTGAGTGGTACTGCGGTTAAATTAAAATAAATATCATTCATTCGTTGAATCAATCGCTTATGACCATAATCGGCGGTGTTTTTATTCTGCTGGGAGTGTTGATCACTTTATACCTGATCGTCCGATTAAGGCAGGCTTTGAGCAGTCATCGTTGGCCTAGCGTTGTGGGCGACCTTGACAGTGCCGAATTGAAAAACGTGATTTATCGGGGTAAGGAAGTTAATGGCACGGCAGAGCAGGCCTCAGCCGATATGGTGAATTTCAAGTATCATTACCAAATTCACGGTAAGTTGTATGAAGGTACGCGGGTGACCTTTTCCGATGCAATCAATAAAACGTCGGGTTCATTAAAAAAGATCAAGGCGATGTATCAAGGTAAAAACCAGATTGTGATTTATTACAATCCTAAGAGTCCAGATCAAAGCGTACTGATTCCAGGGGTCAGCATTTATAACATTACGCCCTTCATCACCAGCCTGCTTTTTATAGCTGCAGGAATTTTCATCATGTTTTTGGATGTGTAAATAGGTATGACAGCAGACAATAATACTCATAGCAAGTTGATTGGTTATATCCTGTGGATTTTCGGATTCATGGGAGCACACCGCTTTTATTTTGGGTTATCTATCTCTGGCACCATTTATTTTTTTACATTGGGCCTACTGCTCATTGGATGGATCATCGATCTGTTTCTGATACCAGGCATGGACCGGGAAGCCGACCTGAAATATGCAATGGGTGAAAAAAATTACACCATCAGCTGGGTTCTTTTAACTTTTCTGGGTATTTTTGGCATTCATCGATTCTATCTGGGTAAGTGGATTACCGGATTTATCTGGTTATTTACTGGAGGGTTATTCTAGCTTGGATGGTTATATGATTTATGGACGCTCAATGAACAAGTGGATGAGGTGAACCGGAGTAAGGGTTAATCACGTCGAATGATAATCATCCTGTAAGCTTTCCAAACTTGTAAAAATTAATTAAATACAAGGATTTATTTATTGATACGATGATCGTGAGACCGATCGACAGTCTTCCTAAAATTCAATAGTCTCATCATTGCTGCGAATCGACTGCTCACCTTTAAATGATGCGATTATTCCCCTAGTTTTTCTAAAGTTATTCTGTTTGATGCCGATTTACTAGGCAGGTCTTACAGGAGTCACTATGAAAAACACAAATCGAATGGGATATCCGGGCGGATTTCCACATTACCTCATCCTTACCTTCAGTTTAATGTTCAGTTATCCAGCACTGGGTGCGGATGCCGCTGTGTTACTGGCAGGTGCGGATGCACAACGCGTGGAGTCCTTGTTGGGCAAGTGCGACAGGTGCCATGGTGATGCGGGTGTTAGTGATGATCCTGAAATCCCCCACCTGGTGGCTCAAAGTGCCACTTATTTATTGAAGCAGCTGCAACATTTCAAGGCGGGTGAACGTGATGGTGGCCGCATGAATAAGATGATACGTAAACTGGACGAACAACAGTTAGCTGACGTGGCTATCTACTTTTCGTCTAAATCATTACCCGCACAAGGTGGTGTCACACCTCTGGCTGCACCTGCCCTGGTTAAAACCGGCGATGCAGGGCGAAACATCGATGCGTGTGCCAGCTGCCATGGTGATGATGGGCAGGGCAAGTTGGATCAGTACGATGCCCCCGCGCTGGCGGGTATGCCATTGACCTATTTTGCATCCAGTTTATCGAGCTTTGCTGATGAATCGCGTAAGAGTGATGTTAACGGTGTGATGGGTAAGGTCGCCAAAGCACTCAGTGACAGTGAAGTAGACGAATTAGCGCGCTATTACCTGGCATTAGGTGGACGCGCCCCCATGGAGTAATAAAGGCCTTGAAGTCATTACAGAAAATCATTGGAAAATCGAATAGAGACAGCACCATGCAAGATGAAATTGCTTCAAAACCGAAAAGTGTAAAGCGTTCACTCAACATAAAAATAAGCCTTTCTGTTAGCGTCATTCTATTAATGATCGTGGTGGTGTTGGTTGGACATTCCTATTTTGCTGCCCGTTCAAGCAACTTAGAGCAAGCTATCTCTCAAGTGAAAGGCATGAATGCGTTTTATTTCGATTCACTAAACACCCTGATGATCGCGGATGTGATTGAAGAGCGTGAGGTCTTGCGTGAAAAGATGTTAGAAATGCCGGGTGTTGTCGATGTACGGGTGAATCGCGGTGAATCCATTGTTAAAAAGTTTGGGGATGGTTTACCCGGTGAATTACCGGTTGATGAACTTGATCATCGAGCTCTGGCCGGTGAACAAGTCATCGAACTTCAAGAGGTTAATGGTGAGCGTGTCCTCACCATAGTGGAACCTTATCTACTCACCGAAAATACCCGCGGTACTGATTGCCTGGAGTGTCATCGCAAGGTTGAGCCAGGTACCGTAGGTGGTGCGGTCCGTATCAGTTATTCATTGGCGGAAGTGGATGCGGCTGCATTAAACAATCTATGGGGAGAGCTCAGTGTCATTGTGCCCATGTTTGTGATGGGCTTGTTGGCATTGACCCTGGTGTTGAATCGAGTGGTGGTTAAACCCATCACTTCTGTTATGCATAGAATCAAGGATATTGCTGTAGGTGAAGGTGATCTCAGCCAATCACTCGAGTTTAAATCGAATGATGAGCTGGGTGAACTGGTGTACTGGTTTAACATGTTTGTGGGCAAACTAAAAACCATGGTCGATGAGATACGTGACTATATTGCTGATCTGAATGAGTCGGTCGATCATATGAGTGTTGTGAGCAAACAAACGGCCACCAGCGTGGAAAAACAACGTGCTGAAACTGACCAGGTGGCCTCGGCCATGAGTCAAATGTCAGCAACTGTTGATGAGGTCCATACGAATGCGGATGAGGCGGCCAAAACTGCATCCATAACCAACGAGGAAGCACAAAACGGAAAAGTCGTGATGGATGAAACGATTGTTGCGATTAATTCCTTGGCGAGTGAAGTGGATAAAGCGGGTGGCGTGATCGCGCAACTCGAAAAAGAAAGTAATGATATCAATGTGGTGTTGGAAGTGATCCGGAATATTGCCGATCAAACCAATTTGCTTGCACTTAATGCAGCTATAGAGGCTGCGCGTGCAGGTGAGCAGGGCCGGGGTTTTGCCGTGGTTGCTGACGAGGTCAGGACGCTGGCGGAGAGAACCCAGCAGTCCACGCTGGAGATACAACAGATGATAGAAAGCCTGCAAAGTGGCACCAAGGATGCCGTCAATGTCATGACGCAAGGTAAACAGCAAGCCGATCAAAGTGTGACCCAGGCTGAAAACGCAGGGCACTCCCTTGACAAGATTATTACGTCGGTAAACAGCATTTCTAGCATGAGCCAAAAAATTGCAGATGCTGCGCAACAACACAGCCAGGTATCGGCGGAGATCAATCACAGTGTGGTTAATATTAATGAAGCCACGAATCGAACCGCCACCGATTCCGTCGAGGTTGAAACTGCTACCAAGCAACTATCTGTTGTTGCAGAAAAGTTGTGTAACATCGTAAAACAATTCCATACCCGTTGATAAAAGCTGGACATCAAAAGGTGAGTCTTTATTTTTAGCTTGCTATTTTATGAATGAAACTTTGAGTTTGGGTTAACCATAAACTTGCGAAACAAAAACCACCGCGCATATACTGAATGAGTCAATATCGCGAGGTGTAGTTCATGAACAAAAAACGTTTCGTTCTTTGCGCCGCATTACTGAGTGCCCTAATGGTTATGGTTCCCAAGGTCGCTTTTTCCGATGAAAACAATCTTCTCAAGGATCCGGGCTTCGAGCTTAAAACTGCTCCTGATGAAGGAGGCTGGAACCTTTTTGATCAGGGGATGTACTCAAAAGATCAAGCGCGTAACGGCAAGCAATCAATGTTCCACTACGGGTACAGTCGATCTGTTCCCTATCCTCCGTTTTTCATAGGTTCAGTATCCGGTAGCTTCCAGGAGTTTGCTGCAGCACCGGGTTCACAATGGCGCTTGACGGGGTATGGCATGACTGCCAGAAAACTGAAAGGGACGCCTGTATTTGGTATCGTTCAGGTATCCTTTTTTAATGCAGCAGGAAAGGACCTCGGAACGGTAGAGACTGCAGGCGGCAGTAAAGCACCCGCTAAAACTTCGAATGAAATCAACAACGGATCAACTGCGGGTGAATGGATTTTTCTCGATACCGGTATAGCAACGGCACCTGAAGGTACCGCGACCATTCAGGCGTTCACACTTTACGTTGATTTTTCCCACTCCAATGTCTCCCAGGGGGTTCATTTTGACGATCTCAGTCTGTGTACCCTGAAAGATGATGGCTCGAACTGCAAAAGCTTGTAGAGCTGAACTCTGACTCCAGGTATCCGATCATCAAGGGTTATGATCGCGTTCAATGCACTGGCCGCTGGACAGGTTGGAAGCACTTGACACGTTAATCGATGTTAGGCATAGTGCTATATAGCACTAGGCTGGTGTCAGGGTGTTCACTGCCTCTAGAGTTTGTTCTGACTCATACGATCACATGCCTAGATCATCAGGTGATGGATGTTTATAGCTAGAAAAAATCGCGGTGTTTCGGAATGGTAATACCTCGATCTGCTTTCTCAGAATGGGAGGATGTAATGTATAAAAAAATGACAACATTGCTACTGGTACTAGCGGTATCATTGGGGTTAGTCGCTTGTGGTACTTCATCAAAAGACGATCTTGGTTTATTTACCGGTCAAGCAGGTTCCCGATTAGATAGAAGTATTCAAAAGCCTCGCGAGGCGACCACTCTTATGCAAAGAATACTCGATGACGGTGCTGTTTTGATGGGCCGTGAAGAGACCATCGCGCATCTCTCGGGCAATACTCAGCAATGGTCCAATGGCGGGGCCCACTACCAGGAAAGCGGTCGTCTGGATTTCATCTGGGATGGTAAAAGATACTTTAACTATAGCTGGAAGGTAAGGGGAGACGGCAAAGTCTGTATATCCAACCAGTCCGGTTATATCACCAGTTGTTCTTTTTACTTCAAGTATAAAGATACAGTATGGACCGTAGTCACTGAAGAATTCGGTGAAACCAGAGATTATTTTGGTGGAGTCGATACGATTCTAGAAGGCAAGAGTCTGGATGCTCTTGAACCTTGGGATCCTTCCTTGTCTGGTAAATAATTCACCGGGTAAAACAATCTCAAGGACTGTCATGGCTGATTATCCGCGACTCACTGAAATGGGGATCCTGAATCCTGAAGAAATTGACAAGTACTTGGTCAATGGGATCTCTGATTACGATGTGTTGAGAGTCATCTATTCGAGAGAAAAGGGCTCACTATTGCCCAACAGTCGAACGTATAAATTCCCCCGGGTGCAAAAAACCATAACCGAAGACAAGGGCCATCGGAAGACGGTGGTTATGGAAACGAATCCGGACCTGAAATCGGCACTTCACGAATTGGATTCTCTTTTAAGCGTGAATAAACAAAAGAGGGATGTGAAAGCATCATTACTGGAGCAGATTGGTATATTGGAAGAGGAAATTGCACTCAGAACCCAATCGATCAAGGATTTGATGAAACAGCTTTAATTATCTTTTTAACGCTCGTGCATGGCGCGATGCCATTATAAATATACAAAAAAAGGGACTTAGAGCCCCTTTTTTTAGTCCCATGATTACAATATTAAGCGGCGGAATCTTCAAGACAAGGATAATCCGTGTAACCGGCCTCAGCCCCTCCATAAAAGGTTTCCTGGTTGGCCTGGTTAAGTTCAGCGCCTGTTTTAAACCGTTGTACCAGGTCGGGATTCGCCAGGAAAGGTATGCCGAAAGCGACCAGGTCAGCGGCATCCTCACTCAGGGCCTGTTCAGCACGGGCCTGGTCATAACCGTTATTGGCTATGTAAGGCCCATTGAAAAGTTGACGTAACACGGTGTAATCCAGGCTGCTCAGTTTGGTCATCATGTCGCCTTCAAGGATATGGCAGTAAGCCAGGTTGCGTGAATTCAATTGATCAATGAAGTAACTGAAATGAGTCAGCGGATCACTGTCACTCATAGAGTTGAAGCTATTTTCAGGGGTGAGTCTGATGCCTACCCGGTTGGAGGGCCAGGTCTCCAACACGGCATCCAGTACTTCGTTTAAAAAGCGCATCCTGTTTTCAGCGCTGCCGCCATAGGCATCGTCCCTGTGGTTGCTGCCATCACGTAAGAACTGGTCGATCAGGTAACCATTGGCCGCATGAACCTCGACGCCATCAAATCCGGCTTCTTTGGCCAGGCTTGCACCCCGGCGATATTGGTCAACAATCGTGTGAATTTCATCCAATTCCAAGGCGCGTGGTTTAACAAACGGTTGCATACCTTCCAGGGTAAAGGCTTCCCCTTCCGGCTGAATGGCCGAGGGCGCAACCGGAGTCTGATTTCCGGGTAACAAACTTGGGTGGGAAATACGACCGCAATACCAGAGTTGCAGAAAGATCTTACCGCCGTCAGCATGAACCGCATCGGTGACTTTACGCCAGCCCTGCACCTGATCCTGAGTGTGTATTCCTGGTGTGGCGGGATAACCGACACCTTCGGCGGCAACCTGGGTTGCTTCGGTAATAATTAATCCAGCACTCGCACGTTGGCGGTAATATTCGGCATTCATTTCGGTCATGACATTACCTTCTGAGGCACGGTTACGCGTCATCGGTGCCATGATCATACGATTGTTTAATTCCAGATCGCCAAGGCTAAAGGGTGAAAAAAGGGTGTTATCCATGATGTGCTCCTAATGGGTTCTTGGTGGTTTAGATTTATTTTGATTGGATGTTGCAATCAAGAAAGCATGAGTTCATCCTGTGAGATAAGGATATGAGGAAAAAATTCAATGAAAGACATTATTCATATCTCTACCAGCCAACGTGAGCAGCTGATTGATATCACTCCGCAGGTTAAACGGGTCCTCGAATCCAGCGGTATTCAAAATGGTTTGGTCTCGGTTTATGCCCAAGGCGCCACGGCTGCCATCATGATTCAGGAGAACTGGGATGAGAGCGTGCAAACGGATGTGGTTAATTTTATGCGTAAAATCATACCCAAGGGAGTCTGGTTACACGATGCGCAGGATGGCAACGGTGATTCTCATTTAAAATCCGGCTTAGTCGGGCCCTCAGAAACGATTCCGCTGATGGATGGCAAGCTGGGTTTGTCGACCTGGCAAAATATCTTTTTCTGTGAATTTGATGGTCCGCGCTCTGACAGAACCATTATCTGTACCATTATCAAAGATTAGTGATCGGGATATCTTGACAATTCATAACCTTTTGATCAAACTGCTATATAGCATATAAATAAACACGGTTATGAGAGCGGTTGGGCGCATAACCTAAACCAACAGCAGCAAGTGCTGTTTAAAGGTGGTGAACATGTCAAAAGGTTACAGCGAATCCTATCTGGTCAGTTCTCAAAGCAGTGCCAATTTAAGTGGCCGGGCAGCACGTTATGCCTCGCCCTATTCGGAAACGGGAGGCATGGATCTTTCCGGTCTGAGCCATGCGGATAAGATCGCGCTCTTTCATGAGATCCTGAATAAGAAAATTCATGGAATTTCATACAGTCCTTATATCGATGGTCAATCCCCCGGCACGGATATTTCACCAGAGCAAATTCTCCAGCGTATGGAAATTATCAAGCCGTATACAAAATGGGTTCGCTCGTTTTCCTGTAAAGAAGGTCATGAGGAAACCCCACGAATTGCCCATGAAAACGGCCTTAAAACCATGGTGGGTATTGGTCTGGGAGAAGAGCGCGATAAAAACGAGGTTGAGTTGCAAAATGGTATACAGATAGCCCAAGCGGGCCATGCTGATATTTTAGCGGTCGGTAATGAAGTGTTACTGCGCGGTGACCTTACCGAAGATGAAATGATTGATTACATTAATCGCGTCAAAGAGCAGGTCCCCGGGGTGCCTGTGGGCTATGTGGATGCTTATTTCCTATTTGAAAATCACCCACGGATTGCCGAGGCTTGTGATGTCATTTTAATTAACTGCTATCCGTTTTGGGAAAAATGCCCGGCAGAACATGCACTGGTCTACATGAAGCAGATGTATCGTCGCGCGGTGAACGTGGCTCATGGAAAAAAAGTGATTATAAGTGAGACGGGTTGGCCTAATATCGGCTCGCCCTATGGCGGTGCGGTCCCGAACGATGAGAATGCCCTCAATTATTTTATTCAAACCTATTTGTGGGCCGAAGAAGAAGACATCGAGATTTTCTATTTTTCCTCTTTTGATGAGTCCTGGAAGGTGGGTGATGAAGGTGATGTCGGTGCTTACTGGGGGTTATGGGATAAAGATGGAAAACTCAAATATGAGTGAGGTATTGGAATTTAATATGAATACAACCAGGGAATTAGACATAGAGTTTGGTAATGCCATTTGTTATTCAGGTTATCGCGAAGGCCAGTCGCCCGTAGATCAGACCTATCCCAGCTATGAGCAGGTGGTCGAAGACCTAAAAATTCTTGACGAACAATGGCAATTTTTACGTATTTACGATTGCAGTAAACATGCAGATCTTGTGCTCGAAGCCATTCGTAACGAAAATCTGGATTTTAAGGTGATGCTGGGGGCCGATGTGGGTGCCGAAATCAATAGCCCGCATTGTCCGTGGATCACCGAGCGGCCAACGTCTGTCCTTGAGGCTAACAAGCAATCCAATGATCATCAGATTGATCGTTTAATCGAACTGGCCAATGAATACCCTGAGATTGTTTTTTCGGTTTCGGTTGGTAACGAGGCATCCGTAGAGTGGAGTGACCACCAGGTCCCTGTTGAAAGGCTGATTGGTTTTGTGCGCAAGATCAAAAAAGCAGCCAAACAGCCAGTAACATTTTGTGAAAACTATGTTCCCTGGACTGAAAAATTAGAGCCCTTGGCCGCCGAGCTTGATTTTATATCACTGCATACCTACCCGGTATGGGAATTCCAAACGATTGAAGGCGCACTGGATTACACCAAGCAAAATTATAAAAGTGTCGCCCACCACTATCCAGATAAACCGGTAGTCATAACAGAAGCCGGTTGGACGACCAATTCGAATGGACGCGGCATAGAAACCTGGAATGCCTCTGAAGAATTCCAGGCGCATTATTACAGTCAATTGGTTGACTGGACCAATTCAAAACAAATTCTGACCTTCGTGTTTGAGGCTTTTGATGAACCCTGGAAGGGTTCCCCTGATCCTATGGAACCCGAAAAGCACTGGGGTTTGTTCACCGTTGATCGTAAACCCAAACAAGTCATGCAAGAGTTGTATGCTCATCTTTGGCACCGGAAAGCCACCGAGGTTGCGATTTGATTTTTTGCTGATTGATTCAGCAATCAGTGCACGATGAAGAAGACCCACCCTCAACGACCTGGTTGAGTAAAGGAGGAATTGAGTGTCTCGATTATCCGCATCATGGTTGTTCTTGCTGATTGTAGCGCTGGTTTTTTTGGCTACTGCCTGTCAGTCTGGCGGCAAGCCGCAAGTCGGAGGGCACCATAGCCATGGTATAATCACTGCGGAACCGGGCTTCATGCCGGTATCCGGAACAGCGGCTCGTTTTGTCAGGCAGTCAGGCACGACCCCGATAACGGTATTTCCCACTTTAATTAGAAGCTCGGAAGGTAACCAGCTATCAGTTTCATCGCAAGATCAGATCCTGGCGTTTTTAAAGAAAAATCAAATTGGAATCGCCGCTTCGTCTGATCATCAGTTCAGCCTGGATACCGTCACACAACAATCCCAATGGCAGATGTTTCAAGACAGTCTTCAGGCAATAGGTAATCGCATTGCCAGGTCCGGTGCCACGAGTTATTCATTGGTTATGGAAATGATCCTGCCACCGGTTATGGGTGAATTGAAAAGTGTTTTCGGTATTCATGTATTTATTTTGAATCCAGATGGCAGTAATGCTTTTTCATTCCTGCTCAATTCACATCATGAATTATTTGTGAAGGCTGAATTATCAACCGTGGATTTATCAGCGTCTGGTTTAGAAGAATTAATCAATAAAAGTACCAAAGTG
>JAAUYK010007935.1_pt1 | contig 21101 bp, 21 predicted proteins | sample 7278021 | NCBI WGS metagenome assembly JAAUYK01 (sample SAMN14350223, study PRJNA611818) | marine sediment metagenome | isolation source: surface marine sediment (1.8m) | place: French Polynesia: Moorea | collected 2018-08
ATATTGTGACAAAATTCAGGAAAGTTGTCCTGTGGATGAAGTTGCTTTACAGTTTTCAGACTCTCCAATTGAAGATTGTATTACCAATCATCGGGTTTTCTTTAAGAAATGTACAAAAATAAAACATTATTGTATTAAGGCTTCTTTATTTTCTGATTTATCCTACAATTTGAAATGGGAGAGTTGTAGCCGTGATTCGTGAAAGATTAGTCCAAAAATATCGAGATTTAGTTAGTTATTCTTATCCTTATATTAATTCACTATTAAATGACTGTTATATTCACATTATTGATGGTTGTCTTAATCCTGTTTCTCCCCCCTACTATTATTTGAGTATCTACTATGTCGGGAAAACAGGAAAAGAAGTTATTTCATATCAAGAACAATTACGAAAAATTGCTAAAACTTTTGGCATGATTGATATCGTTTTTGTCGATGCTAAAAGACTAATTCGTGACCCAGTATCAAGACTTAAAATAGAAAATCCTCGTCTTTGGTTAGAACTTTATTGGATCTCTAGTAAAGTAACAACTAACTTAGATTGATCATTAATTATACTTATTGATTAATTGTCCATTATATATTCTTGAAAATAAATAATTTTCAAAAAAAAATTGATAATTATTTAAGTTATGTATCTCTAGTTACTGTTTAAAATCAAGAAAAAAAATACACTGGTAACAAGGTACAAAAAAGACAGATGAAGTGTAATCAATGTCCTGATAGTTGTCAACAAAAATCCCAAACTTCTAACAGTTTCTGGCAAAATTTCTTACCTGAGTCTCTGAGGGCTAAATCTTCAAAAGTTATTTCTGAAGGAACCATGGCCTTAGTGGGTTGTCCAAACGTGGGTAAGAGTCTTTTATTTAATATTTTAACTGGGGGTTATACCACAGTTTCTAACTATCCAGGAACCACTGTAGAAGCCGCTCGTAATTATATCAAAATTGCGGGAAAAACTATCACTCTTATTGATACACCAGGGATGTATTCTCTGATGCCAATGACAGAAGAAGAACGATTTTCTCGGGAGTTATTATTTCGAGAACCTTTAGATTTAGTAGTTCATGTTATTGATGCCAAAAATCTCAGTCGAATGTTAAATCTAACATTTCAACTAATAGAAACTCAAGTTCCCATTTTACTCGCTGTTAACATGATTGATGAAGCAGAAAAACTAGGAATTTGGGTGAACGAAAAGCAATTAGAAGCATCCTTAGGTATCCCTGTTGTCACCTTATCTGCTGCCCAAAAACGAGGCATAAAAGGTTTAACCACTAAAATGGCTAACTATGTCCACATTCCTGCGCTATCCTACAGCTATTGAAGAAGGAATCACTAAAATAGAGTGTCTTCTAGAGAGCGATCATAACGTTCTGAAAGGAGCCATTGAACCGTTGATATCTCGGCGTTCTTTAGCTATTTTATTACTACAAAAAGACCCTTTATTATGGCAAAAGGTTCGTCAAGAAGAACCCCATTTTGAAGCCATTGAAATGGTGGTGGAGTCCGTTCAATGTCAATTTAGTGATCCTTTAGTTTTAGTGATAGCTAAAACACGCCATCAAACTGCCAAAAAATTTGAAGAATTAGCCATTGTAAAAATCAAAAAAAAGTCAACGGAAAGCGAAGAATTTTTTCATCGTTTAACCGTTAATCCTATTACGGGTTTTCCTATTCTTTTTCTGATTATTTATTTGGGAATATATAGATTTGTCGGTTGTTTTGGTTCTGGGGTTTTAGTTAATCACTTTCAAGAGGTTTTTGTACAGCAAATTAACCCCTTAATTGACGGGATAGCTGCTCGTTTATTACCCTGGACAATTTTGCAAGATTTAGTGGCCAAGGAACAGGGAATTTTAACTTTAGGAATACGTTATGTAATTACTATTATTTTTCCCATTACTACTACATTCTTTTTGCTTTTTTCTCTTGTTGAAGAAAGTGGTTATTTGCCAAGAGTTTCTCTGCTAATCGATCATTTGTTCAAAATGATTGGTTTATCGGGTCGTTCGATTATTCCTTTAATTTCAGGGTTAAGTTGTAGCAGTACCGGCTCATTAGTAACCCGTAACATCGAAAGTAAAAGAGAACGTTTTATTGTCTCTTTACTGTTAGCATTAGTCATTCCATGTTCAGCACAACTGGGGATTTTTATTGGCCTACTTTCTCAAAATTTTACTGCTTTAATGATTTGGGCAATTTTTATGGCTTTTATTTTCGCCATTATTGGTTCATTAACCGCCAAAGCATTACCAGGAAGTTTGTCTTATTTCTACATGGAAATTCCTCCCTTACGCTTGCCTCATATTCGCTCAACTTTAACGAAAACATACAGTAGAGTTCGTTGGTATTTGAGTGAGGTTATTCCTTGGTTTATTTTCGCTTCAGTTATAATTTGGTTTGGTAATTTAATTGGCTTATTTCCTTTTTTAGTGCATGGTTTAGAACCAATTATACTCAAATTAGGACTGCCACCAGAAGCCTCAACTATGTTTATTTATGGCTTTTTTCGGCGAGATTATGGAGCAGCGAAAATGTTCGATTTACATCATGCTGGAGTCTTAGAAGGTAGACAATTAGTGGTTGCTGCTGTAACATTAACTCTCTTTATTCCTTGCTTATCTCAGTTTAAGTTTATGCTCAAAGAAAGAGGATTAAAAACAACTATTGCTTTGAGTAGTTTGGTGGTTGTTTTTGCTTTTTCTATTGGTTATTTATTGAACAAAATATTAGTTATTTCGGAGATTATTTAATCATGATTGCTCAAACATTTACTTTTGAATCTTCGGCCTTAAATCTCATGAAAGAAAAGGAAAGAGGGGTAATCACTCAGTTCAGAAAAAACGATGAAAATTTACTGAAGAAACTTATTGCTATTGGCATAATGCCAGGACTTTCTATTAGCTTAGAACAAAAATTTCCTTCTTATGTTGTTAAAATTAATGGCACAAGAATAGCTTTAGATAAGTCTATTGCTAAAGCTATTTATGTCAGAAAAACAAAGTGAGTTCGGAGTTCGGAGTTCGGGGTTCGGAGTTCGGAGTTCGGAGTTAAAATTTTAACTGTTTATGGTAGTTAATCTACTGAATTTATCTCAATCAAACTCGGTCTACATTATCGGTATTAGGAAGTATTATGAATCTTGATTTTTCTCCGATTTGGATATCATTAAAAACCGCAGCTTTGGCAACCCTGATCGCCTTTTTTATAGGAGCGATCGCCGCTCGGACTATGTTTAAATATCGGGGAAAAGGAAAAGGCTTAATCGATGGTATTTTCACCGCTCCGTTGGTGCTGCCACCAACTGTTGTGGGCTTTTTTCTCCTATTGTTACTGGGAAAATATGGACCAATCGGTAGATTTTTAAGATTATTTGATGTTACTATAATATTTACATGGTATGCTGCGGTAATTGCGGCTACAGTTGTCGCCTTCCCTTTGATGTATAAAACTGCATTGGGAGCGTTTCAACAGATAGATATCAACCTCTTAGCCTCTGCAAGAACCCTGGGTGCTACAGAATGGCAAGTGTTTTGGCGAATTTTACTGCCTTTAGCCAGACCTGGCCTAATTTCGGGAGTATTACTAGCATTTGCTCGCGCTTTAGGAGAATTTGGTGCTACCCTGATGTTAGCAGGGAGTATTCCAGGCAGAACCCAAACTATCCCCATTGCCATATTTTTCGCTGCCGAAAGCGGGAATATGTCACAAGCCATGTTATGGGTTTCCGTGATGTTAGTATTATCCTTAACCATTGTGGTTGGGGTCAACTACTGGAACGACCATCGTCCCCATCAACGGAGGTCAAAACGGGCAAAAGAAGGCCATCTCACCCTAGTCGATGAAAGTTTACTTCCTTGGGATAATCCTGTCGCCCCCTTAACCTGGGAATCAAACAGTACAAATATTTTACCTGATCCCATTGAACTAATAGTTGATATACAGAAAAAATTACCCGAATTTACCCTAAATGTTTCCTTTTCCAGTAATCAATTACCATTAGGACTATTAGGAGGTTCAGGAGCAGGAAAAAGCTTTATTTTACGCTGTATTGCTGGTTTAGAAACCCCCGATGAAGGTTGTATTATCCTCAATGGTCGGGTTTTATTCGACTCCCGTAGAGGTATAAATGTACCTATCCGCGATCGCAGAGTTGGTTTCTTATTCCAAAACTATGCCCTATTTCCCCATCTCACTGTTGCGCAAAATATCGCCTTTGGCTTCCCCAAAACCCTCTCATCCCTTGCCATTCGTCAACGGGTGGAAAAACAACTAATTGCGGTACAATTACAAGGGTTAGGAGATCGCTATCCGCAAGAACTATCGGGAGGACAACAACAAAGAGTGGCTTTAGCCAGAGCCTTAGCTAGTGAACCCGATATTTTGCTCCTAGACGAACCATTTTCCGCCCTAGACACCTATTTACGGGATCAACTAGAAAAACTGCTCAGACTCAGTTTAACCCATTTTCCAGGGGCAACCTTATTCGTCTCCCATAACCTGGAAGAAGCCTATCGTCTTTGTCCCAACCTCTTAATTTTAGACGAAGGAGAGATTATTGCCCAGGGTCCCAAACAAGACATATTCGACGTACCGCGATATTTTCGGGTTGCCCAACTCACCGGTTGTAAAAACTTTTCTCGCGCCCTTATTCAGTCAGAAAATACCATCACGGCCCTTGACTGGGGATGTACCCTACGAGTCAACGAACCCATCCCCGAGAGTTTAGCCCACGTTGGTATTCGCGCCCATCACCTCATTTTTACAGGGTTAACAGAGCAACAAACTCGCTCTCCTCACAACATTTTTGCTGCTTGGCTAACCACCACCAGCGAAACCCAACACAGAATGACATTATACCTGAAGTTAAATTCTGCCCCTACCAGTCCCTTCGACTATCACCTACAAGTTGAAGTGTTCAAAGACACCTGGAATGCTCTACAAAAAGTGTCTTATCCCTGGCATATACAACTTCACTCTACTCGCCTCATGTTACTACAGAATTCAAGCGGTTCCGTATCTCTTGAATATCAACCCAGTCATCTTTCAAGCATGACTAGGGATGATTAGTCCCATCAACAACTATCCTAATAAAATAGGAGAACACTTATTATGGCAAGTTTAACTGGCCTAACTTTTGCTAAACTCGAATGGATTCCTAAATTTGTTGAAGCTATCAACAAAGAAACCTGCCTTGGTTGCGGACGTTGTTTCAAAGTCTGTGGTCAAAACGTCTTAGCTTTAATGGGCGTTAACGAAGAGGGTGAGTTTGTCGATGAAGACGACGACGACGACGATATTGAACGTCAAGTTATGATTGTTGCAAATAAAGACAACTGCATCGGTTGTGAAGCTTGCGCTCGTATTTGTCCCAAAAAATGCTACACTCACAGTCCTTTACCTGCTTAAGTGTACTAAGTTAAGTTGGGTTGCGCTTCGGCGCAGCCTTCTTTTGAGAAGGAAAAAATAAAAAGGCAAGTGGCAATATTAAGATTGATTCCACATTTCTTGTATTTTTGTTTTAATATTTTGCCAATCACTTGATTCTAACTGCCCTAAGCGTCGGTTTATCAAAGACTTTGCTAAAGTATTAATTTTATGTAATCTAACTGTTGAAGGTTTTAATAATCCTGCTTTTTGCCATTCGTTAATATAAACATCAAAATCGGTATAATGTGGTTTACTGGTAATTCTGGCAACGATTATATCCTCATCACCTGTATCTAACAAAACTAACCCTGGACGACGTTTTCTCTCTGTTGTTTCAGTAAAGAAAAACTCGACTAATATAATTTCTCCAAAAAAATAATTATCCATGAATCAAATTTGATTATAAATTTCATCTTCTTGGCTATAATCAGCAAAAAATTGTTCTGCTGCTAAACGTGACCAATCTTGATTTTCTGTGTTTTCTATCGGGGAATTTTCATTGACTAAAATAATAACTCTTACTTCTTGATTAGGTGGTAATTTGTGACGTAAATTTTCAGGTTGTTCTAATTTACCATCAGGGGAAATTTTTGTATTAAATTCGTAAGCTTTCATTTTAGTAACTAATAAATGATTATATTATTTAATTGTAGATGATAATTAAAAATTATTCAACCCCTACAGAAATCAGTTAAACTATTATAGGGAAAAAGCATTAGAAAATAATTTACACCTTCACAAAAAATTATCACCCCGAACTCCTAACTCCTAACTCCGAACTCCTAACTCATCTCATCAAGCATTTTCTGATAATTCTCTCGTACTTTAATAGTCGAAGGATTTTCATTACCTAAGACAGTTTCAAAGATGTTTATAGCATCTATATAGAGAGGTTTAGCTGCTTCATATTTTCCTTGTATTCTGTATAGTTGTGCTAAATTATTCATACTCAGAGCAACATCGATATGTTCCTCCCCTAAAAGCTTTTTCTTCATTGCTAAAGCATCTACATAGAGAGGTTCGGCTGCTTCATATTTTCCTTGTGTTTTGTACAGTGCTGCTAAATTATTGATACTACCAGCAACATCGGGATGTTCCTCCCCTAAAAGCTTTTTTGTCATGGCTAAAGCATCTACTAAAATAGGTTCGGCTGCTTCATATTTTCCTTGTGAATAGTACAGCAAAGCTAAATTATTCATACTCAGAGCAACATCAGGATGTTCCTCTCCTAAAAGCTTTTTCTTCATTGCTAAAGCATCTACTAAAAGAGGTTCGACTGCTTCATATTTTCCTTGTGTTTTGTACAGTTCTGCTAAATTATTCATATTCACAGCAACATAGGGATGTTCCTCCCCTAAAAGCTTTTTCCACATTGCTAAAGCATCTACTAAAAGAGGTTCTGCTGCTTCATATTTTCCTTGTGAATAGTACAGTGCTGCTAAATTATTCATACTCAGAGCAACATCGATATGTTCCTCCCCTAAAAGCTTTTTCATCATGGCTAAAGCATCTACATAGAGAGGTTTGGCTGCTTCATATTTTCCTTGTAAATCGTACAGTGCTGCTAAATTATTCATACTCAGAGCAACATAGGGATGTTCCTCCCCTAAAAGCTTTTTTCTCATGGCTAAACCATCTACTAAAAGATGTTCTGCTGCTTCATATTTTCCTTGTGTTTTGTACAGTTCTGCTAAATTATTCATACTCACAGCAACATCGAGATGTTCCTCCCCAAAACGCTGTTTACAAACCGATAAACAGTCTTTATACCATGTTTCTGCTTCTTGATAATTAGTTTGTCCTTGATAAAATATTCCCAGCCCACTAAACGGCCGCTTAATATCTTTATCATCAATATTATCTCTCATTACTGTTGCTATCATCTCCAGATGAGGGACAGCAATGGTAAATTTTTTAATGTCTTTTAAGGTTGGAGTATCATTGATAGACTTAGCAACAGGAATCAAACTTTTACAAAATTTATGTTTTAATACTTCTCTATCTTCTAAACTAATAAAATTACTATTATCTTTATTAAATAAAATACGCTTTATAAAATATACTAAAAAACTAAGGCAGCGACAAATGTTGACTAAAAATTTTTCTCTACTATCATAAGTGTATTTGGTATTATTTAACTTGCTTTTAAAGTAATAACTAATCAGGGGATGATAACTATATAAAGGTTTCGCCTTAGCATTTTCTTGACGATAATCTAGTAAAGTTAAAAATGCAAGTTGGTATAAATGATTAATAATCAAATAATAGATAATGCAAATTACTTTTTTATTAGTTTGTTTACTGGTTTGTAAAAGATTGAAGTTTTGCAGTTCTTCTTCTCTTAATTTTTCTAATTCTTCAATTTCCTCCTCTGCATCATCATTAGGATATAAATGACTTAATTCTACCCATGACCAATCAAATAATTCCGAACCAAATAAACTGAGATAACAGCCTAATTTTTTCCCTTCTGGTGATAGTTTTTCCCAAGATAATTCAAACGCTGAAGCAATTCCTAATTGCGCTGTCATATCTGCTTGATTATCTTTAGGGTCTAATAATGCTCTTGCTTGTAATTGTTTTTGATTGAGTCGTTGTAAAGCTTTACTTAAACTTAGATTCTCATAAATAATTAAATACCGTCCCACCAATTCTAATCCTAACGGTAAATAACCCAACCATTGACATAATTCCTGTGCTGTTTCTAATTCATTATTAACCCTTTCTTCTCCAATAATTTGTTTTAATAAATTTAAAGCTTCTGGTGGTTTTAATACTTCTAACTCTAACTTTTGTAACCGTCCTAACTTCTGGCGACTGGTAACAATAACCTTAAACTTTTCATTTTTTGCAGGTAAACTATCCTTGATATTCTTGTAATTTTCTACATTATCAAAAATCAGCAAAACATTACCTTCTTGCCAATGACTCCAACAATATTGTAGACGTTCATTGATCGTTTTTAAGTGATCAGGAATAATAACATTAACCGATGATTGAGCAAAAGAAATAATTTGTCCCGAAACATCACTATTGCTTCTATTTGCTTCTACCCAACAGATACCACCTTGATATTTTTGTTGATATCTGAGAGCATATTGTAGAGCTAATTCTGTTTTTCCTACACCTCCCATACCTATTACCGAAGTAATAGCTAATGGTTGATTATTGCTCAAAAGTTCATCAATTTTTTCTAACTCTTTTACCCTACCCACAAAAATCTCTGTCCCAGTATAAGGGATATTTTCAGGTATTCCTGTTATCTTTTGAGGGGGTGCTAATGCTTGATTAATAGTAATTTGATCAGCAATAAAGTTTTTAATTGTGCCTTGATTATTGTCTTGATTAATATTCATAATATTTGTGCATTATTCTTTTTCATTAACAGTCATAGTTTCTGCATTATAGTTTTTGATTGTTCCTTGATTATGATTTGCTTGGAAGGAATTTTTACCATAAAAGTTCGTAATATTAGCATCTTTTCCTTCATTGTTTAATGCTTGATTAATCTCATCATAGAGACGTTTAACTTCTTCTCTAAAGTCTTTATTTTGTCTCAGTTCGCTTTCTAAATAAAATCGAATGGTTTCTAAATCTTTATCCTCATCTGACCCTTTCTCTAACTCAGTTAAAACTTGTGGGTTAGACTTTAATCTTCCCCTAACCATATTTCCTAATGTATTAATCTTTTTAAGGGTTGCTTCCGTTGCTTTTTCAACCACTGTTGTTGAAGCAGTTGTAAAAACAAACCCGACAATAGATGTAGCTAAAACAGTTAAAGATACTGGTTCTACCATGAGCATTTCATAAATTAATATATTGATTATTATATCTTATTTGATTATTTCTTGGCCCAGTGAGTATTTTTGTGAGCATAGTTATTCTCAATATATATGTTAGATAACTGTAGCAGTGCATCAACATTGTAGGTTGGGTTAAGGAACGAAACCCAACAATATTATGAATTATTTAATTACTTTAATTCTATTGAAAATTTCAGAGAATTATCCTATCTGAGAATATATAATATATTTAGAGCCTAAATGTATATGTTAGATACTAACATTTGTATTTATATCATTTGTACCTCACAAGTATGGGAACTGGTATAATAAGAGAATTAACTTAAAGAAAGAAAACTATGATTGAATCTCTAAATAAAGTGATGACAAAACTTGAGCAGTTACCTGAATCTGAACAAGAAAGAATTGCTCAAATAATTCTTAATGAAGTAGAAAAACAAGAGTTAATAGTATTATCTTCTACCTGGAAAGACTTTTTTGAGACAACTCCTTTACCCTCGGAAGATTTTATGGAAAAAAGAATTGATTTACCTCCTCAAACTAGAGAGGAGTTATTCTAAATGTATATGTTAGATACTAACATTTGTATTTATATCATTAAAAAGCGTCCACCCAAAGTATTGAGTCGTTTTCAAACTATTTCTTCTGAAGATTTATATCTTTCTGTGATGACTGTAGCTGAATTACAATATGGTGTACATAAATCTAATGCTAAAAGTAAAAATCAAGCGATTTTAGATGATTTTATCTCACGCTTGCAAGTTTTACAATGGGAAGAAACAGCAGTGCAATACTATAGCAAAATTCGTAATTATTTAGAAGCAAAAGGGACTCCTATTGGTAACATGGATATGTTGATTGCAGCACATTGTCAAAGTAAAAATTACATTTTAGTTACCAATAATGTCCGAGAGTTTGAAAGAATTCCCGATCTAAAAATAGAAAACTGGATTTAGTGCCATCTCTAATGCTTTAATTCTTTTTAAAATTTCAGACAATTCTCCGATCTTAGAAGATAATATATATAAATGATACCGCTTAATATTATGAATCAACTTTCTTGGTATGATGCTTCAGAAGAAGTGAAAGAGTTATTAGTATTAGCAACAGATAACTGGGAAGATAGCAGTTTATCTGAACAATATATTAACCAAGCATTAGAAAAAGCAGGGGATAATATTGATGTTTTGGTAGGTGCGTATCGTTTCTTTTTCTACAAAAATAAGCCAGAACTTGCCCTAAAAATTGCCAAAAAAGTCTTAAGTATTATCCAAGAAAAAGAAAATTTACCTTTAGAATGGGAACAACTACAACCTATTTTAAAGGAACGTCAAAAAGAAGAAAGCATAAGACTTTATCTTAATGCTTATGCTTCTCAAGGTTATATCTTAGCAAAAATGGGTGAAATTGAAGCAGCAAAACTAATTACAGAACGAGTTCAAATAATTGATGAAAATCGGGAATCTTGTGCTACAACAGTATTTGAAGTATTAACAAAAGACCCCGATGAAGATGATGACTAAATAATATAAATTTCAAAAAGTAGGGGTTAACGGCCGTTAACCCCTACAATGTAAGCATCTATAATCTAAGTGAATGAAAATTGTGTAAGCTGTTTAATATTAAACAGTTTGTGACTCTTTAAAACGGGCGTTGACTTCATCCCAATTGATGGTATTCCACCAAGCATCCACATAGCTTCCTCGAGCATTGTTATATTTAAGATAATAAGCGTGTTCCCACACATCAGTACCTAAAATGGGATATTTTCCTTCCATAATAGGGTTATCTTGTCCTGCTGAATTAGTAATTTCTAGACGACCATTTTTATCTCTAACTAACCAAACCCAACCACTACCAAAACGTTTAAAAGCTTCAGCTTTAAATTGTTCCTTAAACTCCTCAAAACTACCAAAAGAATCATTAATAGCTTTAGCAAATTCCCCATTGGGTTCACCACCACCATTAGGAGTCATAATAGCCCAGAATACAGTATGGTTGTAATGACCACCACCATTATTACGAATTGAAGTGCGAATATCTGAGGGCATATTATCAATATTTCCTAGTATTTGTTCGAGGGTTTTTCCTTTTAATTCGGGGTGTTCTTCTATGGTTTTTTTGAACTTTTTGAGATATCCTCCATGATGCCCAGTATAGTGAATTTCCATAGTTTTAGCATCGATAAAAGGCTCTAAAGCATTGTAATCATAAGGTAAAGGAGCTTGAATAAATTCTCCATTAGGAGCTTGGGCTATTTGACTAACTCTAGTAGTATAGGATGGAACGGCTGAGTAAACTGTGGAATTATTGAAGTTACCCCAAAGACAGCAAATTAGAATTGCAATGCCAAAAAATAAGAAATTAAACCTGTTGCTAATTCTCATACAAAACCTCTTTTTGATTATCGTGAATTTGAGCAAATATCAGCTATTTTAATTACTAAATTAGGCGACATATTAACATTGAACAACAGAGATTATAACTAAGTAGCGAATACATTATTTCCCAAACCTGTTAAATCTATTGAGAAAATTGTAGATATTTAATTAATTAATGAATAATGATAATTATTTTTCTTAATTTGGGAATACTAAGATGATAAGAACTCAAGTTATTAATTGATATAGCAGTCAAAAATTAGTTAGGATTTTCTTTATACTTTAGCTGTCATTCCGAGGTACGAGGAATCTCTTTAAGGTTCTAACCATAATGCGTAGTGCTATACTATAATCATTAATTTTTAAAGTACTATTAGATGGCATTTTATTCTAATTTATGCTAGGCTATATAACTATTAAAATTTTTGATAATCAAAGAGCAAAATGGAAAAAACGTTTGATGCTTTTATTTCTTATGGACGTGCAGATAGTAAAGCTTTTGCCACAAAAATTTATGAACAATTAACAGCAAAGGGGTTTAAAGTTTGGTTTGATCAAAATGATATTCCCTTAGCTGTGGACTTTCAAGAACAAATTAATGATGGTATAGAAAAAGCACACAATTTTATTTTTATAATAGCACCTCATTCCGTTAATTCTGAATATTGTCTCAAAGAAATTAATCTTGCTGTTAAATATAATAAACGCATTATTCCTTTACTTCACGTAGAAAGAATTACTCAAGAAATTTATCAACAAAGAAACCCGAATAAAACAGAAAAAGACTGGCAAAAACATCAAGCTAAGGGACTCCATTTAACTTATGGTAATCCCAAGATGCACGAGATTATATGTAAAATAAACTCTCTTAATTTTGGAGAAAATGAAGATATTTTTGACAGTAAATTAAAAAAGTTAGTAGCAACAATTCACGAAAATAAAGATTACGTAGAACAACATACAAACTATTTAATACAAGGTTTAGAATGGACAATAAATCAACAGCAAACTAATTATTTATTAGTAGGAGAAGAAAGAAAAAAAGCAACAAATTGGTTATTGAAAAAATTTGAAGAATTACCCCCTTGTACTCCCAGTGATATTCACTGTGAATTTATTAGCGAAAGTATTAAAAATGCTAATAATTTAATGACAGATGTTTTCTTAGCTTATGCAGAACAAGATGAGGACATTAAAGAGAAGATCCGTAAAAGCTTAATGCGAGAAAGTTTAACAGTTTGGACAAATAAGACAGATATAAAAACAGGAATTACTTTTCAAGAAGCCATTAATCAAGGAGTAGAAGAAGCAGATAACTTTGTTTATTTAATTTCTCCACATAGTATAGAATCGGAATATTGTCAACAAGAATTAGCCCATGCTTTTGCCAATAATAAACGAATTATTCCCTTATTAATCCAAGAAATAGAGTTAGACTCAATTCCTTCTCAGGTGAGAGAATTACAATTTATAGATTTTACAGCATATCAACAAGAAGAAAAATATCAAGAAAGCATTACTCAATTATTGAAAGAATTAAAACAAGATTCTCATTATTATGAAAAACATAAAAGCTTGTTAGTCAAAGCCTTAAAATGGCAACGACAAAATTATAACTCAAGTTTATTACTGCGAGGTTATAACTTACAACACTTTGAGGCTTGGTTAAAAACAGCACAAATAAGAAATGAACATCCTTCCATACCCTTACAAGAAAAATTTATTAATGCCAGTTTAAAGCAACCAGAAAAAGCATCCTTAGAAGTCTTTATTTCTTATTCTCGGACAGACTCAGACCTAGCCCGAAAATTAAACGATCGCTTACAAGAATTAGGGAAAACAACTTGGTTTGATCAAGAAAATATTGCCACAGGAACCGACTTTCAACAAGAAATTTATCGAGGCATTGAAAGTTCTGATCACTTCTTATTTATTATTTCTCCTAAGTCCATTAATTCCCCATATTGTGCCGATGAAGTGGAATATGCTCAAAAATTGGGGAAACGCTTTGTTACTATTTTGCATCGTCCTTTATCCGCTAAGGATAAACAAAAATTACATCCCACTTTAAAAAGTATAGAATGGCTGAATTTTAATCAACATGGAGGGGAATTTGCAGCTAATTTTAACGAGTTAGTGAGGACATTAGACACAGATAGAGATCATGTTAGAAGTCATACAGAATGGTCACAAAAAGCATTAAAGTGGCAGCAAATGGAGCAAGATGAAGCCTTATTGTTGCGCGGTAGTGAGTTAAATATTGCCAAAAATTGGTTATCTGAGGCACAAAAAAATAATAAACAACCTGCTGCCACTGAGTTACAACAACAGTTTATTGGGGCGAGTCAGGAATTAAGCGATCGCCTGTTAAAAGAGAAAAAACAACGTAAAAGAAATGAGACGATAGCAGTTGTTGCTGCGTTTTTCCTCCTTACTTCATTCAGCATCTTTGCAGGTTTTCAGTGGCGGAAAGCGACAATATCTCAGATTGAGGCTTTGAGACAATCGACACAACTGAACAGGCAATCCAATCAAGACATAGAAGCATTGCTAGACTATTTAAAGATAGTAAAGTTACTCAATAGTGGACTGTTGAAGTTATTCAAACCCCATGAAGAACTCAAAAATCTTAGACAAGCGATACCAAAAGTAGTTTATACAACGCGAGAATTCAACCGATTGGAAACAGATGGGTTGCCAGTTCACACAGTCGATTTTCAGTCCATTGTAGACAGTGAGATGATTATTACTCAGGATACTCGGGGAATATCCCTATGGCATTTAGATGGCAAACTGAAGCAAAAATATACTTGGAAGGAAGTCGACGCTATATTAGAGCAGTCAGATGGCAATCTTTACCAAACACTTAAAGAAAAGTATTTACTTCCCGTATTTTCTTTTAGCCCTGATGGCAAGATGTTAGCTCAGTACAATGAGCATGGAAAAGTCTTTGTATTGAATAATGATGGAACTTTACATAAAACCTTTCAAGCCTCTAACAGAATGATAACCGAAATCAAATTCAGTCCCGATAGTCGGATAATTGCTACGGCAAGTTGGGACAGTGAGGTTAAACTGTGGAATTTAGATGGGACTTTGTCTAAAAAATTACAAGGACATTCCGAATCAGTTAATGGGTTAGATTTCAGCAGTGACGGAGAGATCATTGCTACGGCGAGTAATGACAAAACAGTTAAACTCTGGAATCTAGATGGTAGCTTGCTAAAAACTCTTAAAGGACATCAAGCAGAGGTTTGGGGTGTTAGTATTAGCCCTGACAGTCAGATGATTGCTACAGCGAGTAATGATGGAACAGTTAAACTCTGGAACCGCAAAGGTACTTTGCTAAAAACGTTTGAAGGACATCAAAATGTAGTGAGGGCTGTAGGATTTAGTAGGGATGGTAAGGTTCTCGCATCGGCAGGTGATGATGGTACGGTGAAACTCTGGCAACTACCAGGTACGCCTTTGACACGTTTAAACCATACTTTAGATGAAGTTCACACGGTAAGTTTTAGCCCTGATAGCCAGAAACTGGCTACCACTAGAGGACATGGTCATGCAACTTTTTGGGACAAGGATGGCATGAAACTCGAAACTAAACAAAAGCACTATGGACCAATTAGTATCTTAAAGTTTAGTCCTGATGGCAAGTTGATTGTCTCAGCTGCTGGGGATAGAAGTGTGAGAGTTTCTCTCGCTGATGGTTCCTCTTCATTTCTTTTAGAAGGGCATATAGGGGAAGTGACCCAACAAGAAGTTCTGGCCGTGAGTTTTAGCCCGAATAGTCAAATATTTGTTCTTGGGGATATTAAAGGGAAGATTAAAATCTGGGGACGAGATCGTACCTTACAGAAAACTGTTGAGGGACATAATGGGAGAATTTGGGAAGTCAGTTTTAGTTCTGATGGTGAAGTGTTTGCTTCAGGAAGTGATGATGGAACAGTAAAACTCTGGAACAGAGACGGCTCTTTCAATAGAACGATTTTAGAACATGATCATCGCGTTTTTGGAGTCGCTTTCAGTCCTGAGCAAAACCGAAACAAGCAAATAATTGCTGTAGCAGTTGCCAACGGGACAGTCAAACTCTTCAACAGAGATGGCATCGAAATAAAAACATTTCAAGCCCATGATCGTATAGTGAGTGCGGTCGCTTTCAGTCCCAATGGTGAGCTAATAGGAACAGTCGGTTATGATAAAACGGTGAAATTATGGAACAGAGATGGCACCTTGCATAAAACTTTTTATGGTCATGACGATGATGTGAAAACATTAGCTTTTAGCCCTGATGGCAAGACACTTGCTTCAGTTAGTAAGGATAATACAGTTAATCTTTGGAATTTGGATGCAGGGCTAGATTTAGATAGTCTCTCAGAATATACTTGTGATTGGCTCAGAAATTATTTAGAGCATCATCCTAATCTTAAGGAGGAAGAGAGAAAATTATGTGATGGGATAGGTGAGGAGAAATAGTTCACCATTAGATAAACAGATTATGTGTCTAATTGATGGAAAATACCCTTTTGCAAAGAATAACCCTTGAGGAAATTATTCAATGGATAAACTAGAAAAATACCAACAAATTATTGATATTTCAGTTTATTATGAATTACAAAATTGCAAATTGATCGAGGTGAAATTAAATAAAAAACAAGTTCTCTGCATTTTATTGGCTTCAATGGTGGCATTAGGCTACCTTTTGGCTTAAATTTAGATCAATCCCATCAAGAATAGGAAAAGAATGGCCTAAACGAAACCCTAAAATAATCCAACCTTCAAGGGCATCTTGTAAATCTTCTCGACAACCTTCTAAGGTATTACCATTACCCCAAACCCCCTCACATTCAGCAATTTCTCCATAGAAAGTTCCATCCTCAAGCAATTCGTACTTTGCTTTTTCCATTGCTGTAGCAATATATTTAGTTAACATGGAATTAAAACTAATGAAAGCTAATATCTATGATAGTATTTTGACATAAAAAATACAAAAAAAAGCTTAAGAATTATCCAAGAAACCGAAAACTTAGCACTAGAATGTAAAGCACACACTACATTGCAACTCTTATCCCTCATATTTTAAGGAGACACCATGACAGAATCTCGTCGAGAACAATATTTTAATTTAATCGATCAATTAATGCGTTGTCCCAATGGAGAAGAACCCAAATTATTAACCGAAAATAGTGAATTATTGGATCAAGGTTTTATAGAATCTTTAGTCCAAGTTTCTACTATGATGGCCCACGAAAATAACCCCGATGGTGCTAAATTTTTAATTCATGTTGCCCGTCAATTAGCAAAAGAATTAGGACTTTATCCTGAAGTTCCAGTTAATAGTTAAAATAGTTAACAGTGATCCGTAAATTGTAAACAAAACTGCTTACTGATCACTGGTAACTGATAACTGATAACTGTATCAATTGATTATGTTAAAGAATATTCTCTCAATTTTTCTCCAGCCAAATTGTCCTCTATGTGAAAGAGCAACCACCGAAGAAATTTGTAATTATTGTCAGAAACAACTTAAAAGTTGTCAATTAAAAGAACCTAAAAAATTTTGGCAAGGAGACTTACCCTTATTTGTTTGGGGAGAATACGACGGTAAATTAAAACAGGCGATCGCAGCTTTAAAATACGATAAAAATCCTCAAATTGGAGAACTTTTAGGCTTTTTATTAGCAGAAAGTTGGCAAAAATACTCTTTAATTAATACTAAAATAAAACCTTTAATTATTCCCATTCCTCTCCATAAAAGCAAAGAAAAAATCAGAGGATTTAATCAAGCAGACATCATAGCAAGAGGATTTTGTCAAGTAACGAAATATCCTTTAAATACACAAGGTTTAATAAGAATACGTCAAACCAAAGCAATGTTTAGGTTGAATTTTGAAGAAAAAGAAAACAATATAAAAGGAGCATTTAAACTAGGAAAATCTCTAGAAAATAATTCCTTATCCAGACCAGTTTTATTAGTTGATGATATTTATACCACAGGAACAACAGTTAAAGAAGCTGCTAGAATTTTACGCAATAAAGGAATTAAAGTGTTAGGGGTGCTTGCCGTTTCTACGCCCCGTCATCTATAATATATCCCTACGCATTAAAGTTAGGACATTTTATTTATTTCTGTTGCCTGTTTCCCTATTCCCTGTTCCCTAAAACAAAAATATATGTGTCCTAACAATTTTTTGTAATGCTATAAGTCAGGTTCAGGTGAATACTAATAAAAAAATATTAACTGTTTTACCTAATTTTAAACCCATGATTAAACCAAAAAAAATATATATTACCTTACTGATTGGCAGTTGTTTTTCCTTGGGAAATATCGCTTTAAATTTTGCAGAGAGTTTCGCTCAAGAAAACCCAGAAATACCTCAAGAAAACATTTTAGAAGATTCAGAAGAAACCCCATTATTAACAGCTAAAGACTGGTATAACAAAGGTTTTGATGAAATCGAAGCCAGGAACTATCAAGGAGCGATCGCAGCTTTTTCTGAGTCCATAAAACTCGACCAAACCGATGCAGATACTTATTATAATCGGGGTTATTCTTACCTACTTTTAGAGCAGTTTGAAGAATCAATTAAAGATTATGATAAAGCCATAGAATTAAACCCTGATTTTGCCTATGCTTATGGAAATCGTTGTTATGCTTATTATCAACTAAAAAATCATGGGCAAGCTATTGCAGATTGTTCAAAAGCCATTGAATTAGAATCCAAATATGGAGACTTTTATATTTATCGAGGTAATGCAAAAGATGATTTAGAAATGCACGAAGCAGCAATCTTAGACTATAATCAAGCCATTATTATTAGTCCCAATAACCCTAAAGCTTATTATAATCGTGGTTTAGCTTATAATCGTTTAGGTAAATCCTTACAAGCGGTTGAAGACTATAGTAAAGCCATTCAATTTAATCTCAATTTTGCCGATGCTTATCATAACCGAGGAGTAACTCAATTTAAACTAGAAGAACAAGAAAAAGGTATCGCCGATCTCATAAAAGCAGCACAATTATTTAGACAACAAGGTAACACAGATCGTGCCGAAAAATCCTTGAATACCATTCAACAATTACAGAAAGCAGAAATTTAAAAATGTAGAATGTAGAATAAATTTTTCTGCTTATTCTACATTCGACTTATTCATTATTTGACCGTCACTGTTAACTGCTAACTGTTCACTGTTCACTGTTCATTGTTAACTCAACCATCAAACCGTCATTTCTAGGTTCGGAAAACTACACTACCCGAGAGAACACCGATCCCGTCACTATAGATATGAGTCATAAACACTCAAAAAAACCCATTATTAATACTTAGGCTGATTAACAGCATTGAGTAAGTCATATAGTAATTACGGAGTCTAGGATATGGGAAAAGTTGTCGGTATTGATTTAGGAACCACCAACTCATGTGTAGCAGTAATGGAAGGGGGAAAACCCACCGTTATCGCTAACGCAGAAGGGTTTAGAACCACCCCTTCTGTGGTCGCTTACGCCAAAAACGGCGATCGCTTAGTCGGACAGATTGCTAAGCGTCAAGGTGTAATGAACCCCGATAATACTTTTTATTCAGTTAAACGCTTCATTGGTCGTAAACACGAAGAAGTGACCAACGAAGCAACAGAAGTATCATATAAAGTCCTAAGAGATAGCAACGCCAACGTTAAATTAGATTGTCCGGCCCAAGGTAAACAATTTGCCGCCGAAGAAATCTCCGCCCAGGTTCTGCGTAAATTAATTGAAGACGCTAGTAAATACCTTGGAGAAACCGTTACCGAGGCCGTCATCACCGTTCCTGCTTATTTTAACGACTCTCAGCGTCAAGCTACAAAAGACGCGGGAAAAATCGCTGGAATTGAAGTAAAACGTATTATTAACGAACCCACCGCCGCTTCTTTGGCCTACGGGTTAGATAAAAAAAGTAACGAAACCATCCTCGTATTTGACTTAGGGGGTGGAACCTTCGACGTATCCATTCTCGAAGTAGGGGACGGTGTTTTTGAAGTATTAGCCACCTCTGGAGACACCCACTTAGGAGGAGACGACTTTGATAAAAAAATTGTCGATTTTCTCGCCGGCGAATTCCAAAAAAATGAAGGAATTGATCTACGCAAAGATAAACAAGCATTACAACGCTTGACCGAGGCAGCCGAAAAAGCCAAAATTGAGCTTTCTAGCGTCACCCAAAGCGAGATTAACCTTCCCTTCATCACCGCTACCCAAGAAGGTCCCAAACACCTCGACACCACTTTAACAAGGGCCCAATTTGAAGAACTCTGTTCCGATCTCATCGATCGCAGTCGCATCCCCGTAGAAAAAGCTATGAAGGATGCTAAACTCAGCAACAGCAATATCGATGAAGTGGTACTGGTTGGAGGTTCCACCCGTATTCCTGCCGTACAAGAATTAGTCCAAAAAATCCTCAACAAAGAACCCAACAAAGGGGTTAACCCCGATGAAGTGGTCGCTATGGGTGCAGCTATTCAAGGGGGTGTCTTAGCCGGTGAAGTTAAAGATATCCTTCTCTTGGACGTAACTCCCCTATCCCTCGGTGTAGAAACCTTGGGCGGTGTCATGACCAAAATTATTCCCCGTAACACCACCATTCCCACCAAAAAATCTGAGGTCTTCTCTACAGCAGTTGATAATCAAAGCAATGTAGAAATTCATGTTCTCCAAGGGGAACGGGAAATGGCCAAAGATAACAAAGACTTAGGGTTATTCCGCTTAGATGGTATTCCTTTTGCACCCCGTGGAATACCTCAAATTGAAGTTACCTTTGATATCGATGCTAACGGTATCCTCAATGTGACTGCTAAGGATAAAGGTACCGGTAAAGAACAGTCTATTAGTATTACTGGGGCTTCAACCTTACCCGATAACGAAGTTGACCGCATGGTTCAAGAAGCGGAAGCTAACGCTAGTGAAGATAAGGAACGTCGGGAAAAAATCGACCGTAAGAACCAAGCTGACTCCTTAGTGTATCAAGCTGAAAAACAACTGACTGAGTTAGGGGATAAGGTTCCTGAAGCTGATAAAACCAAAGCTGAAGGGTTGATCAAAGACCTCAAAGAAGCGATCGCCCAAGATGATGACGATAAGATCAAGTCCTTAACCGAAGAGTTACAACAAGTTCTCTACAGTATTGGTAGCAGCGTCTATCAGCAAGCCGGTGGCGCACCTGAAGGGGCCCCTGGTGCTGATACTGGAACCCCTCCTGGTGGCGGAACTTCTGGCGGTGGCGATGATGTCATTGACGCAGAATTTTCTGAGTCTGACCCTAAATAATAATTATTTAGTCTAGTTTTGAGGAGCATCTTAATTAAAGATGCTTCTTTTTTTTGTCTGTTTAATTATACCTGAACTTCCCCCCATATATATATACTACTTTTGACTGAAAACCCTATCTATAAAGGCTTTTAGCCTACATCTCTTTTGTGTCCATACATGGACACAAAAGAGATATGTTGACAAGAT
>JAAUYK010106974.1_pt1 | contig 21093 bp, 22 predicted proteins | sample 7278021 | NCBI WGS metagenome assembly JAAUYK01 (sample SAMN14350223, study PRJNA611818) | marine sediment metagenome | isolation source: surface marine sediment (1.8m) | place: French Polynesia: Moorea | collected 2018-08
CAACATTTAAAGTGGAAAACGTGTGGTGGTAAATTAAGCGGCGATGTTCGTTTATCCTGCCTCCTCCTCCATTCTACATAAGTAAATACGCGATTCGATTCCTATCCTGTAACTCACCCTGAGGGCTGAGCGGAGGACAACGATGTCCCCCGGCGGCTGGATCCACGGCTCGCCGTCCACGTGGACGGGAAGCTCCGACGTGGTGCGGATCTTGATGTGGCTACCCTGAGTGGACAGATCAAAATGGTTCGTTACAGCATTGTTCGTATAGCAGTTACGGGGCCACTGAACTACCATAAAGCAGACCTTAGTCCGAGATCTTTTTATTGTGCATCAGAGGCAGCCCTGTTTCGTACCTGTACGAGCCTGACCGCCGACCTGAGTCCGGACTGTATCTGTCCAAGGTGTACGACTCCCGTGACGCCGACCACCTCCAGCTTGCCGTCCCAGTGGTTCGGCTGGGTGAACCGGTCGTCCTTCTCGGGGCCCCACGCGTTGGCGCCAGCAGCCCAGCTACACATCGAATTGTTTATTGCCATTCAAATGACAGACATCAATCCCATGCCTTACTTACCTCATGATATTGAGTATGATGATTCCCTCGAGAGTCGGCAGCTCCATGTGCTTGCCATCCACCTCGAGCCGGATCTCCTTGTGCAGGTTCTTGCACGACTTGCTGCCGACCAGCTTGCCGACGCCGACCTTGAGGCAGAAGGGGGGGGGGGGTTAAAATTATTGCAAGTCCTTGTTCGTACATGTCACATATTACCTTGAAGTAGACTCCCTTGTTGTGCAGCCTCGAGTTGAACTTTTCCGGGTTGTCCTCCCTTTTATTGTGGAATGCGAGCGTGATGTCGGCGTCCAGGCCGATCCCGAAGTAGTTGTTCATGACGAAGATGGCGGCGTTCTCTTCGCTCGTCGCGGCTGTGGTCGCCGGCAACGCGGTGGTGGTTTCGTCGCTGTACGGCCGGAAGACCACAGTCCACCTGAGAGGAAAATACAGTTGCATGTTTTATACCTGTGAAAGTCGCCTTCGATCGAATGGGCATTAAATGGCCGGGCGAAAGGCAACTCCTGAACTCATAGTTATGGTGATGGGCATCACTTTTACTTCAGTACGTAGTCACCTGTCCAAACTGATCTCCTCGGCCTCGATGACGTCCCTGAGCAGCGAGAGGGGCTCCTCGTCCCTGTTGGTGCCGGTGTACCCCGAGCCCCACCTGAGAACCCTGGCCAAGTCGTTTCCGGTTCCGAGGGGGACGATGGCGCAGGGAGGGTTGCTGCAGAGCGAGTCCTGGCCTACGTTGTCCAGGCACTGCAGCACCCAGCCGATAGTGCCGTCGCCGCCGCAAACGAGGATCTTGTACTTCTCGATCTTGCGGAACACATACAGGCTGCGTGGAATAAAGGGGAGTTAATTTGAGTTTGGTCTTTCTTATGGTTGAAATTGTTATCTGCATACCCGCAAAGAGGTCCTCCGTTGCACAGATCGAACACCTGGTTTGGGTTGAGCAGCTTGTTGAAGCTCTGCTTGAGCTGCAGCCCCTGGCCGCCGCCGCTCTTCACGTTCACGAAGACCAGCAGCGGAAGCACGCCGGGGGCCACCATGGACGGATTCACGGTCGGCAACATTTGAACTGTAAAAACATAGTATACGTACGCTATAGAACAGAGCTCTTTCAACTTCGCTCTGCGTATGCTTACCAAGAATGGACTTTCCTCCCTCGTTCTGGTACTTGCTCTCCTTGAGCATCTCGTAGGCGGCGACGGCGCTCTCCGAGTTGTCAAACGTGATCACCATGGAGCCATACTCGTAGTAGATAGGCCCGATGGACACAAACTTGCATGCTGAGGAAATGAATGGATGAAATACTCGTACGTATGTATATGTGGATATCTGGCCATGAGTAAAACTACACTCACATTCGTCCAGCTCGTCGAGGAGGATTTTTTCGTACTGCTTCTGCGAGAGGTTTGCGTCGAGCGAGTGTACGAAGAGCGCGACCTCGGGACCGTGAGGGTCCTTCTGGAGCTCGAGGTAGAAGCGCGTTAGCTCCAGCAGGCGGACTGACTCGTGGCCGCGGCGCTTCAAAACCTCCCACGGAATGTCGTCCTTGCTCAGGATGGACTCGCAGACTGTGGAAACATTCATTAACTCAATATACGTATTTAGGTTTTGGCAAAAAAATCTTTGGCTTCCCCCCTACCCTCGCGATCACGTGTATGAATGAAGAAAGAAGCCATCAGAACAGGAGGAAAACGCTCGGAAAATATTCTATTTTTAGTATGCCCACGTAGCTCTACTCTACGCGGCGTTTGGCGGCTTCGGCTTCGCTTAACCGGATCAAGGAAGTGACAACAACAGGATGTACGCACCTCTTCCGGCCTCCAGGGTGACCTTGACCAGGTGGTACTTGTCCACTTCGGCCTCTCCGTTCTCCCCGGTGATCCTGAACCTCGCGAGGGCCTCCTTGATCACCTGCTCCGACGTTATCGAGCCGGACACGGGGATGGTCAGGGACGGGTTGGCCACGTTGAGGCGCCGCGCCCACACCTTGATGGTGCCGCTGTCGCACTCGCTGTCCCTGTAAGTTGTACATAGGAGATAGGAACATGTTTAGAATAACAAAGGAAGGAGGTTGACTGATGGGTGGTGGCTATACGACGAGATCTCGTGTGGGAAGCCGAATATGAATAGAAATACGAACGCATCGTAGGGATCGAATGACTGTGGGTAAAAGTTTATAGGTCCTACACTTACATGTCGCATCTGAGGCCGATGAGGATTGCCGGCCTCTTCCCCTCCTTGCGCTTGAGGTTCAGCACCGGCGTGGGGTCGGTCAGCTCCGTTTCCCTGTCGTCAAAGTTGTCGTAGACGTCGAGCAGGTAGAAGTTCCTCGAGTCCTGCGTGACGACGAAGGCGCGCATCGCGGCCAGCAGCAGCTCGTCCTTGGAGCAGTGCTTATTCACCGTGATCGTGCGGAACATGCGCTTCCGGAGGCTGCTGTAGCCATCGTAGACTTTGATCGTTTCTGGAATGACGGTCCAATACTAGGTAAATAAGAGCACATCTTGTATTATAGTATACATGCGTCTGTCTCTCTCTCCATGAATGGGTCTATCTTGTAAGTTGGCAAGGTTAAAATCTGTTGCTCTTAATTCTGTAGGGCTTTCTCTTCCCCTAGCTCCCCTTCGACTGCGTATATTAAAGAACTAAGTTCTTGACAGTCTCACCTTCGTCGCTCTCCTTCTCCTTCTCGACCTTCTGCCTCTCCTTCTGCCTCTCCTTGTCCCTCTTCTCCTTGATCTTGTCCATTCCCATTCCCTGTTCCAGCTCCGCGTTTGCCTCCAGCACCCCCGTGCTGCTCCAGTCGTCGGATATGCTGCTCGGAAGGACTGCATAAGAGGAAGGCGGTCAAGTCCAATCGTTGGCAGTTCGACCAAAGCGGAGCGGGATATCTACCTAAGAACTCACGCGCTTGTATGTATGATGACGCGTCCCTCGCCTTCGGGCCAAGGAAGCCGTGCTGGCCGAGCTGCGTCCGCGGGATCGATATCGTCGACGGCGAGAGGAAGATCGGCTCGAGCACGCCGAACGTGCAGATAGACGCGCTCGAGGACAGGCTCGGAAGGCAGGAGGAGTGAGCCTATAAAAAAAGTGGAGAGCTAGTCGACGAGCGAGCTCCAAAGTGACTGTCAACAATGACTCTCGGAAAAGGGTGAGAAGTTCCATTTGCGTGGTCCGTTCTCGAAATTAAAGAAGCCCTATATCTCTGGCCATTTCTAATTTCTTCTTCTTTCAACTTCAAGTGAGTGAGGTCCACTAAAATACTCACCGTGAGCCCGCACAGCTGGCACCTCATGCCCGTGAGGCACTCTGCCGACCAGCACGCGCGCCTGCACCGGGTGCACTTGGAGTTCTGAGGCAGATTTCCCTCCTGGAAGTGGTGCGTGATGCACTTGCTCGCCTCCGTAAGGGACTTGGCCGGGTCGTAGCAGGCGGATTCCAGGCAGTTGGGCACAGCGAACTCCATGCACATCTCGTGAAGGTAGTAGTCACACACTGTATCAAATACGAAACTTGTAATTAGTGATGACTTGGACTTGATGCAAGTACGTAAATGAGGCGTTTCAAATTGTTTCGGTCAAAAGTGATACCGATAGATAGAATTACCACTTATAGGACGAGGCTTTCTAGTAGACATACGCGTACAACTGATTGAGTACGTATACCCACCTTCGCAGCAGATGCCGACCACGTCCTCCATCTTCTTCCTGCACACGTTGCAGAACTTCCGCCCCTTGATGAGGAGGCGCTCCGACCAGACGTGCGCCACGGGGTTCTTGACCAGCGTGGCGGCCACCGAGTAGCACGGAAGGGTCACAGTCTTCAGGCATCTCTCGTGAACAATGAAGTTGCATACTGTGGAAAAGGAAATACATAGAACGAACACACGTAGGTACTCTAAGTCTAAAGGCTATCAACTATCGCATCGGCCCCTAAATCTGTCCCCCATACAGTACATGGTCATAGTCTAGCTCGATCTCCTCTAGCTCTGCCCCCAACTATACGTTCGATCCGATCAGACACAAGTACTACGTACGCGGCGCGGTCACTGTGCTGTGACTCGACTCGACTCGACTCGACTTGAGCGAGCCCGGCATGCAGGCGTCCTAAGAGGGGTGGATATATTACTGAGCTTTATTAGATTACCAGATCGAACGAACACTGCCCCACGACCGGCCGACCGACTATGGACGTCCCGCCCCACATATATATATATAATATCCGCGGCACCCACCGCGAGCGAGTGAGAGCGAGAACGAACGAACGACCAACGAACCGAAGTGTCGTACATACGTACATGTACGGCTCGGATTGGACACATCTCTCGCGATACCTTCTGCATAGATTGATTGCGATTACACGCACTTTATGTAGTACGTAGGTATTGTCTTTTAAAGGCTGGTGCTACATATAGAGTACATATGCACTACGTACGTAGTATCCTTCCCACTATATTCTAGTTTCTCGCTTCCTTCCTTCCTTCCTTCTTCCTTCCTTCTTTCCTAGCTTCCTTCCTCGGCGGCGATGGAGTAGAGTAGGAACGAGCAGTCCCCACAAACTTTTCTTGCTTGCAGCCAGCCAGCCAGCAGCGTCGGAACTTGCGCACGCTTGCTTCCTCGCTCGCTCGCTAGACAAATACATACCCTGCGTAGCGCGCATACCGAAGATAAGAATGTACTACCAACCAACGGATATAGTATACGTTACGTGGAGTCTTGCCTCATTCCCGTGGCATGCCATTGATAGCTATAGGTGGAAGTAGCTTTCACCTGGCAACACTAATTCTATTCACTCGATCACGCATGCAGCAGCGTGACAGCAGATGTCTCCATACGTACGCATGTTTCACGCACTCGATCGCGGCGGCGGCGTCTGGAGCGGAGCTGGTGGCAAAGGCCGCGCGAGCGAGCAGCGAGCTATTTCGGGTGACATATTTACGTCATCGCAGAAGGAAGGAGGGAGGGAGGCAGGGAGCGAGGATGAGGATGCTGGCAAACACAATACGGATGAAGTGCGCCGAAGGATCGAACGAAGGAATCGGGGAAGGCCTCAATATTATAGTGTACTAAACGCATACATAGTGCAACATTGGTTTTCTTTTCTATAAGGCGAGCAAAATTTGCACGCTCTCTCAGTTGCAATATGCCGCTAATTTGTGCCTGCATATTACGTACGTATATGCTTGATTAACATGACGCCAATAACGTCCGTGTTAAAAATAGCAACGTTTTCAGTTTAATGAACGCATGAACTATTAAGCCCCACGCGTACGACTAAATTTGGATGCCTGAAAATAGACCCGATGTACATGCGTCGGATCAGTTCGCGGGGGGAATCAACATTCAACGGAATCGGCGTCCTGCACGTGTACGACTATCTGTCTGGGAAGCTATTTCCTATGCGGCCCGTCCGTCCGTCCGTGTGCAGTGCGGAGAATCTTCCCATGGTGTAGCACACATTAGGGTACAACACACGCATTACATTATGTATGATCTGCTCTCTCCACAGAATTGTTACCAGAAGACAATGCGGCAAAATGCTCTTATAGCAACCCTGGCCTGAGTGCTTCCTGCTGTTCGAAAAAGTACGTGGCTATCGAGGCGGGCAGGCGGGCGCCGCGCGATATTTGCTATGAAAGACGCGGGTAATTACGTACGCTTCCGCCGCTGCCGAAATCCCGAAGCAAGACCTACGTATCCAGGGAAACGTACCTCGCGCGTACTTACACGCTCCAGACAATGCGACAGCAGCTGATTGAAAATCGATGCATTGCTTTGGGGGCCTCAAAAGTGAATGGTAGGATCGAGCAAGTCATTTGGCTGGCTTGTGCAAACCTTGGCTGATCTCTCTCTCGCTCGCCCGCTCGCTCGCGAAGAGCAAAGGGACCACTCACTCTGGCGTCTAGCTGCTGCAGCTGCCTAGCTCACTCCATTCCATGCCTATAGCTGCCTCTACCGTCGCCGCCGCGCCGCCTCCACTCTCTGACTGGAAAGCATTTCGAAAAAAGCTTTTCTCCCCTCGTCTTCGTCAAATATTTGGCCAGCTCTATCTATCTCTCCCTATGCTATGCTCTCACCGACGGACGGAGGCCACCAGCTAGCGGAGGGAGGCGTCGGAAAAAGAAACTCATATAGGAAATTCGCAGTGCATAACAGCGGGAGGCTTTTTCTTCGTCCATCAAGTTTTGAAAGAATCGTTGCCTGCTTTATCAAGTCCAAATAGTGGCTTCCCAAAGATAGTGTTCGTATAATGTAGTCACTTCCTTACCTTCGCAGCTGTATCCCTGTCCCATGAGTCCCCACAGCAGCTCTGAGCAGTAGTGGCAGTTTGTGGGCCTGTGAAAGTTCTTCTTGATGAAGCTGTGCCCGTGCTGGTAGCTCAGGTGGTTGTTCTTGACAGGGCTGGTGGCGCTGCCCCCGTGGCCGCCGCCGCCGTTGCCACCGCCGCCGCCGCCGCCGCCGCCGCCGCCGCCGCCCTCCGCGGACGCGGCCCCCTTGTCCGCCTTCAGAGAGGACATCCTGCACTGCAAGCGGCTACAACCACGACATGGCTGGCTGCGGGTCCAACGCGTACATACACTTCACAGTCTGTCTGTCTGTCTGTCACTTGTTGTTGCGCAGGCAGGCAGGCAGCGAGCAGCAACAGTCAGTCAGTCAGCTTTTTCCTCAATACCTAGCGTAGGTATATGTACATTCACTCGCTAACTATACTCCCCGCTGCTGGCCGCTAGCTGCTGCTAACAGAACACTGCGGCCGCCGCCGTCGCCGCCGCTGCAGGCTTGCTTTTTAACTCGGCCCGCTGCTAGCTTTGCGTACGTCCGTCCGTCCGTCCGTCCCTCGCTCTGCAGCAGCCTTGCAGCTCTCCAGCTCGATCACTCCTCCGTCCGTCGTTGCACACACGCACGATATGTCGGCGGCGGCCGGCTTTCCGCAATCGAAACAGATGTCGAAACGAGATCGTTTAGCATGTCACAAATTCTCGCCTAGCTTCCTCCACCTCCTCCGTCTCCTTCGAATGGGAGATTGAGAATAGCTGCTGCTGCTGCTGTTGCTGCTGGCACAGCGATCCCCTCGCTCGCTCGCTCTCCAGCCTCTTCCTTCCTTCCTTCCTTCCTTCCTTCCTTCTCCCTCTCTCACATCTGCTCTCGGAGGCAGAGAGTGAGAGAGCTGGAGCAGAGGGCTCTTTCCAACAGCGCGCCGATGGCGACGGCGGTGCACTCGGCCTCAGATAGTACCTCGGGAGCCTAAACCGCTCCATCCAGTGTTTGCAATTATATTTTAGCCACTCAATGACTCTCCTAAATTGGGTGTCATGCATTACATGTACCGACTACTGTTTAATTTTTGAAGGGTACACTTGGTCGATCCCCTTGCTGGCTGGCTGGCTGGCTGGCTGGCTTGCGGCGTCAGCCAGAGGGCGGCAAGTGGGCCTTGAAAACCAGCAGCCTTGCCGTCCGTCCGTCCGCGCGTCCGTTCGCCTTTCCCACCGTGCGAGCTAAAGGAGCTTTCCAGTTTTCCAGTGCCGAGCTAGAGCGCGAGAGAGCGAAGCCGGGGCGGGCGCGCAACAGCCAGGATTACTATCTCTAACATGGATCTCCGCTTCGTGTCAAGCCGAAGGCCCATTCGTAGCGGCCATCGGAGGCAACTCTGATGGCGGCGGCGTCGCAGCTCCTCGCATAGTGCATACTACTAGCTACGTACGGTGTCTGTACGTAAGCACTTACGTACGCGTAGATAGCTGGCACCAAGCTAGCCCGACCCGAGTACGCATATTGTCAGTGTCGCTCCGACACCCGATATAATTATTTAGTGTCATGATCAAACCCGATAAAGTTTAGAATGAGTGGACTTTAGACTTTTAAATTTAGGAAGGCCGGGCCTCAACTACTAGGTGTACGTATGCACGTACTACAATAGCCGCCGTCCGTCGCTACACTTCTCCAACAGCTCCTCCGTCTCTCCTCTCGCTCCATAGCCATGCAGCTCCGTGCTCCCGCGGCTTTCTCGCCGCCGCCGCTCTCTCCCTCGGACGTACTTCCCACAGCGCTCTTTAGACAACGGCGTTGCCGTCGGTCGGCGCCACTATGAAAAAGACCTGCAGGTAGCTAACCGCGCGAACGAACGAACGAGCGAACGAACGAGCCAACGCAACGGGTCTAATTCCGCCGCTACGTAGCTAGGAGAGCAATTAATTCGAACGCTCAACAGGGGCGCGTTCAAATGGAAGAGCGAGCGCTTCCGTCCGTCCGTCCGTTCGTCTGTCCGGCCTGCTGCATGCGGCCGGCGCTGATCTTCCAAAGCTTTCGTTTCTTGGCTCCGCCGCCGCCGCTACATGTGTCCGTCCGCGCCCGCTTCGTCGAGACCGTCCGGCATTTGACTTGGAGGAGGAGGAGGAGGAGGAGGAGGCAGCCACTATGCTGGAAGACTTTACATAATCTGGAGACCAGCTTCAAAGGACTCGGCGACGTTGCGCCGCTGGTTCTTGGTGGGCTCCGTAGGTGTAGTGGTAGATCTCCCAACGCACTGCGCTCAGAACAGAAGCACGTACACAAGCTGCCCCATTGGTTAACGAATTTGTGAAATTATTCGTGATCAAGATTATTAGCATGCCGATCGACCAAACTTAATTGCTCACAACTAATGCGAAAATTATTGGGAATTAACCGCGTTTGCGAATGTGATTTATCTAAATGTTACTTCTGCCCAAATAGTATCCTATTCCGGGAAAAGGGAACTTTTAAAATTAATCTACGTTTATCTACATGCATATGACTTCTTAGTCACTTCTATCATACTACAATCCATACATCCCTATTCCTTCCGTACATATACGCCTGTTGTCTCTGTCTGGACTTACACATATACGTAGAATACTACTACGTACACATGCATACTACAGCACTACGTACTATGCCTCTCAGCCCCTCGATCGCTCTCTCTCTCTCTCTCGCTTAGTCGAAGGGCTTTCTAGCCCTAGGAGCATCGTCGTGCACGCTACAACGCTCGCTCGGGTCACATCTGCTCCGGGAGCAACAATTTGCCTCCACTGCGCTGCATCCAGCCAGTGCACGATCTCTAGCTCGCTCGCTCGGCCGCCGTCCGTTCTTCAGTCAATGGCCCTCAATTTTGATTATTGTCGGGGGCGCTTACACAAATTTTAGTCAGTAAAAAGTTTTGCACGTACAAACGGCTGCGTAAATCCAGTTTTTAACTCTATTTAGTATATTCAGTAGCTGATACAGCTATTCTACAGTACGCACACTAACTGCACGTACGCAATTTCACAAATACAATTAATTATAGGGGGCTCCATATTTTCGTTGGAGCCCCTTTGATGCGTTGTGCGATACTGAATGAGGCCTTCCATTGCGATACTCGATTCGTCTTTTTCCTGCATGTGGTTAGGCATGATCGTAGTATAGATACTGCACGTATTTCTTGTTATACATTGAGCACGGTATGTATACTGTGTTCAGCTCTGGATTATTAAGCACCTATAGTGTAGGCCTCTACTACAGCGCACGTAGTAGTCTTTTGAGTATTCATGAGTTGCTACACGTAGACCTCCTCGCCGCAGTTTGCCGCGTGCTCCTCGATGGCGGTCTTCGGATACCGCTCGTTGCAGATTGGACACTCCACGGTGGAGGAGGTGGCGGCGGAGACTGAGGCGGCGCCGGAGCCGACGACGCGCTTCGCGGCCGGCTCGGAGCTGCTCGGACGACCCTTCGGCTCCTCCCTCTCTGGCGGGAGGTTCACCTACAAATAAAGCGACAGTAAAGACGATTTCTTACAGAGGACAATTTACATTGTCCGTACCTCTAACACCTCCGGTTCTTCGTCGGCCAACCTCGTCGGCCTCTCGCCGTTGTGCTGATGGTGCTGCTGTTCCTCCTCTTCTCCCTCTTCCCTCCTGCCCTCGCAGGTGGCCGCGTGGAACTCGACGACGCTCTTGGGAAAGTGCCGACCGCAAAGGGGACACTGGATGAGCCTATTGACGATCCTTATTGACAGACACCGGCCAGAGGGATATGGGGATGGTGGTGGGGGGGAGGGCACTGGGAATGGGAAAACTTAAATAGTTTTTGATCATCCGGAAGCTTAATACGAAGTCAAAATATTTGCAGGTCAACAAACAAAGAAGTACAACGACGTTCGATCGTTAATACCTGAGGAAGGAGGGGAAGCTGGGGATGTGGAGAGGAGTGGGAATGTACCAAGTAAATTCTAATATCTTCGTTTTCCGGTGTCTGTCAACACGGGCCTTGAGTGATGCTGTTGCTGCTGCGCGTGTCCGCCGCCGCCGCCCGCCTGCCGCCGTCTGGTCGCGCCGCCGCCGACACCTCCGCCGACAGGTCCACTGCTCCCAACGGGTCTCTGTCGGGGCGAGGAGGAGGTTGCAAACGAGTTGGGTGCTCCGGGCACGACCCTTTGCGGGCCGGAGGCAGCTCCGTTCTCCCTGCTGCTGCCCCCGCGACGCACGCTGCTCACAGTCGGCTGCTGGTAGCTCGGAACAGATGAACGTCGCGACGACGACGGCGCGGCGGCGGCGTCTGCAGCCGGGCCTGGGGCTCCGTCGGGGACGCCTCGGGCGCCGCTGGTCCTTGTCGTGGTGTGGTTGTTCGGCGTCCCGCCATTGGGAACAGCACCACCGTCCGTGGCCGTGGAATTCGGGGTGGGGTGAGATCTGAGTGGGATAGAACGTAACGTTGAAACCCAAGCACAATTTAGAATGGCGAATGCATAACTAGTACTGCATGGCAATGCACGTCAAACCATCATTACGACAGACAAATGTCTGGTAGTCCGTTGAGAACTTTTATGACTTGGGTTCTACGAGTAGTCAAGCAGCTTTCCTGGTCATCGATGGCTCCACCCTCGCTGTCGGCCGACTACTCGACGCAGCCGCGCTGTTGGTCGACCCCGAAGCAGCGGCATGACTACCGCCGGAGGAATACGTGTTGGGCCTGACTCTGGATGTGGAATGAGATCTCTGAGCGGGGCGCGTCCTCGCGTAGGACGAGGAGGACGGCGGGGCCGCACCCGCCGGTCCCCCGTTGGGATGCATGTGCGCCGGCATGGACGTGGTGGACGCCCTCCGGTGCGGCTGCTGAGGCTGCTGCTCCCCGTTCTCCGCGCCGGGGGTGCGGAATCGCATCTCGCGGCGGACGCTGCCGTCGTCACCGACCACGGTGCGCGTGATGTGCACGGTGCCTGAAATGTTTAGAAGGTGGTCTTTATGAGTAATGAGTTCAAGGAGACTTATCATGCGAAGATAGGATTTTGAGAGCATCACCATCACTAGGCATAGGGCATGGAGAGATCGAAGTCGAATAATATGCTTAATAATAACTTGCCTCCGTTCCCGGTGGTGAACGTGGTCGTGTGCACGCCGGGTCCGTCGAAAAGATCGTCGAAGAGACTTCCTCCGACGGCCGCCTGGCCGGAGCTGAAGGAGCGATGGAATCCGGCAGCGCCGCCGCCACCGAAGAACGGGTGAGACATGAACGGCGACGAGTGCGAGGGATGGAGCGAGGCGGCCGCGTGGTGGTGGTGGTGGTGGTGCGCGGCGTGCATGTTCGCGAACAGACTCTCGAAGGGGTCGCCGTGCGGGGAAAACGGGTCGTGGCCGCCGAAGAAGGAGCGGAAGACCTGGAAAAATGATCGAGGTAGTGACGACTTCGAGCTGAAGGGAGCTCCATTCTTACTTCGAATGGGTCCATTGGATGGTAGCTAAAGTGTCGAGCGAATCCTGGCCCGCCGGACGACCCATGAGTGCGATTCCGGGATGAAGCACCGCCTCCTGGTCGCAAGCCTTCCTCGCCGTATTGATCGTACGTGCTGCGCTTGTCGGGATCTGAGAGAACCTAAGGAAAAACACGCATTAATTAGCATATTGGGCTTAGATATTTTGCACGTGTACTACATAGTGCAAGTATGCGTAGAAGGGAGGGGTAACTTACATACCTATTTTAGTAATTATCTCTATCGGTAATTAAGACTAATTAGGCCTTACTCGTATAAACTTACCTCGTAGGCCTCTGCGATTTCCTTGAACTTCTCCTCCGCGTCGTCGGCCTTGTTCTTGTCCGGGTGGTACTTGAGCGCCATCTTCCTGTAGGCCTTCTTCACGTCGTCGGCGCTCGCCTCGCGGGCCACGCCCAGCATGGCGTAGTAGTCCTTCCCCATGCTGGATCAGGGCCTTGTCCTGCAGTATGACATCAAGGCGTATTTATAAGTCTGTGTGTATCTATCTGTCTGTCCGTCCGCATGTCAGCTTACAATATCTTGGAGGCCAGCAGGCAGGCAGGCAGCTAGGCACTGTGCAGTGTGCGTCGGACAAGGGAGGGGAAGGAAGAACCTGCTCGTAGCTACGGACGGACGCAGAGAGCGAGAATGGGTAAGAGCAACGCACGTCGACGGTCGGCCCGGCGCTATCCGAAGGTGCGCGCGCGAATCAACGCCGCGAAAAAAAGCACGTTTCTGGTGACTAATGTGCGGCACACATGTGGCTGCTCCTATCTCCCGCAAAATATGGGTTATGCAACCTTGCATATCGCTGCAATAATCGGCCTATGCGATATCTGCCTACGCTCAAATTGCAAAGAGCTAGCGCGCATCGCGAGTTCCTTCTGATATCTGGATTTATGGTATTTCTGAATTATACGGCCATGAAGGTCGAATATCCGCGAGCGTCGCCCTAACTCGATCAAATCACGTAGTCGAGATTTTGCCCCGTCCGCGTCCGTCCGTCGGATCGATCGTTTATATCCGTTTGATAACGCGACTGCCATTCAAAGTTTATTCCTTCCCCGAAGCAGGACTCATTGCCAAAACGCTCACAGCCAGCCGTCACAGTCCTGCCCGTCCGTCAAGTCAGACAGACGCCAACCAACCTTCGGCGGTTCCTGTCAGTTCAGATAAAATTCGGGAAATGATTGCCGGCGACTGACTGACTGACTGCATGGATATACACTCGTTGGAGGTATAGGATGGATCGACTTGGGAACAAAGAGATGAAGGATCGAGCTCATGACTCATTTAGAGATAGGGTTATGTACATACACATAAGTAAGTTGACCGGCCGGCGCGTACGTACGGCATGGACGTGAAGCAATTAAAGCTGCAGCAAACTGCGCCCACACACACAAACGGCTAACGGCAATAAACTTTAGTCCTAATTTGCCAGCGGTCGGTCGGTCTCTGCATGGGAGCCTATAAGAAGTTGCCGCCGCCTACAAAGCTCGCCTTACGTTGGCGCGCGACTTTTTTGTCTATCACGCTATCGAACTGTCCGCACCATATGCAAGTTATGTCGGCGGTCGGGCCGGCAACACGCCCACGCAGAAGCAGCAACTATAGCCGAGTCGCGGCACTTCCCGAACAAAGCAGGGGAACTGTGCATTCGACTTGCGCGTACCCATTACGTAGATAATGATTGGACCGATTCAGCCGACCACTTAATATGCTCTAGCCTAAACTTAAAATATACACTTTGTATCTTAATTGCGAGTGAGTCACACTCGAAGACAACTTGCACCAAGGCGGTCCTCGTGTGAACTAAGGACGGGCGGGGGCGGGAGGGAGGCGAGCGACGTAAGCCTAGCTAGCTCCGAGAAGAAAGACGCTTGCTGTAGGTCGGCGTCTCATAAACCATACGTACAGCGGCGGACTAATAAGAGTCAATCTGTTATCGGCTACGTAGATATATCATAAACTCATTTAGCTATCCTCGTCCAACATATGAGATCGCAACTGAATGAGATATGGGATATGTTAGGATGAAGTCGACCATCAAATATCTCCGTCTGTCACAGGATGCTTCGTGCGGAGGAGGAAGGATGGAAGGAGGGGCGCGGTGAAGAAGTGTTCTTATGTGGGCCGGAAGAGACAGATGTTTGCTCGGTCGGTCGGCCGGTTCTGCGTTGTTGCCAGGTTGGGTACGTGGTCTAGCTACAGTTCAAGACCAGGTTGACTAAACAATTGAATTTGGCCTCGGCTTATTCGACCAATTATGGTTCATACAAGTTTAAATAGAAGGGCCCAGATTGAAAGTAAAGCATTTGGCCTTGGCTACCACCAACACCATATACCCACCGCATCCATGTGCGGACTTCCTTTCACGGCCTTCCTCCCTCCACGGCGCGGCGGATGCAGTTAATTTTATCACATCCTCAGAATCTTTCAGAAGCGATCCAGTAGCGAAGCGGAAATAACGAAATTTAGTATAGAATAGTTCTTACCGAGTGTACGTAAGTACGTTCTTGTCAATCCGCCTTCTATTCGCCACTTCTATCTCTGCACACGTGCGGACACGCTTGGCCGCCGCCACTGACGCCACCACACATCATGACCCCGAGGTCAAATGCACTCCCCTCTCTCTCTCTCTCTCACTTTGCGTAGAGTTTAAAAGGCAGCGCGACGGCGCAAATCTGCCTCTCACTTTGGCAAAGCTACCGAGTTACGCAGACTAAAAAGGAGCTTCAAAGACACGTACGTACGCAGTCATTCTCCCTTATATATCGCTTGAGGGCGGTGGAGAAATCGTTCGGAGCGATGCCACGAAATGTGTAGCACGTACACTGCGCTGCCTGCTGTGACTGAAGTCAAACTGAGCGAGCGAGGGGCGGGTGCCGATCGGACACTGCGTGTACGTACAAAGCTGGCTATAGCTAGCGCGCGGCGGTCGCGTTGCTGACTACGACGGCGGCGGCGAGGAAGCCAGCGTCGCTAGGAGTTAAACTTTTATGACTTTTCATTATACGCTTTTAGGAAGCTCTATGCCGATGTGCAGAACTTCAGGTTATAGCCATAAAGCCAGCTTGCAGATTACTTGGTACTGTCGTATATGCCCTACCGGCAAATCTCTCAGTCTACGTGTTTACGCGAGAGATCGTTGACCCAAATCTAGCCCACGTCTTGCATATCACACACGCACACATTCACACCAGAAACACGTGTGCAAAAAGCCCTATTGATCGGACGTCACTGTAGCTGTATGTGACGAACGAACGAACGAACGTTGGTACAGCTTCAGCGACCGGCCGTACCTGTGCACTACGCTCACGCCGCTCGCTCGCTCGCACGTCGTCGCTTCGACCAGACCAAAGCCGCCCACAGGTAGTACGTAGTAGGGGCGGTGGCGGCGGCCGGGCGCGGCGCGGCCGGGCGTACGCAAGAGACCCCTGGTTAGGGCTTCCTACTATGGGATGGTTGATTAGAATGGACGTCTGAGGCGTCTCCAATCTTGTGACGAGATATGAGTTGGAGTCGTGCGCAAGCCTATGTTCAGTTTAGCCCATTATGCCTTATTGGCAATTCGTAGGCACGTACGTACGACATCCTGTCCAACTTGTATATGGGTCGGTCGTTCGATCGCCAAATGTGTGTCACTCGCAGTGACGGAAAAAGCGCGCCGCGATTGTGTGAGAGAACAGGCCTATTGTTGCCCGTTGCAAAGAGTTGAATAGGAACGGGCGGAAACTTGACAATTACAGATAAGCCCACTCGAAGTATTATAGATTAGACACTGGCAAATAAAACACAATACACCGTGCAATAAAAATGAAAGTTTATCTGTAATGTTGTTCAATTTCTCTGGTCAGTCAAACGAAACGCATGACTGATTCGCAAGCAATAAACGCTGGAGTAATCGGACGATTGCATACGTTCTTCTTTATTCATATAAAATTACAAGTTTACGCTAATGAAAAATACGTTGGATTTGCGGATCAGGAGAAGAAAACGATCGGTTTTGCATAAAACATGCTCTAGTCTGGTCCTCTACCGTCTCACTCGTCCTTTGTCTGTCTGCGTTTCTGTCTACCAGGGTTAAGAAATGTAATAGATTATTCGTACTAGCATAGCTGTAACACAACATGATTTGCTCGTCGTAACAAGGTGGGCGGGGACGTGGTAGTAGTATCACATGGCTAGAAAACTGACTGCATGGGCCGCGTGCCTGAATGATTTGCCAACAAGAGAGCTACATATTGAATAGAGATCCCCTACAATGATGCGATAGGCACTTCGTGCTCAACACTTCGGTCTGTCCGCCGGCCCGTTGCTCGTGATTCCGTAGGTCGTCCCAATCCTGCGCATGACGCTCGCCAGCGTCTCCCTGAACCGCCTGGCGGTCTGCACGCTGAGAATATCACAGATGCTGGAGTAGAGGACGGGGATGGCCACGCCGAACTTGCAGTCGGGAAAGTCCAGGATCTGGCTGAACACCGAGGAGAGCAGGTCGCTCCAGCTGTCCTGTAAGGTTGAAATGGAAATATGAAATGACTGCAATGCTTAAAAGTTGCTGGAAGACTTTCCTGCTGTGTCTTCGACGTGATCGTGAGGAAGTAGTCCAGCGACTTCCTCAGCAGCCCCAGGAACCTCTCCTCCACCTCTGCCTGCCTGCCCGACTTGGACTTGTCGTGGTAGATCTCGAGGAGGATGCCGAACGAGCACTTGACGGTGTGCGTCTCCTGCTTGACCAGCATCGGCATCTCCGCGCCGGAGGTCTTGTTCGACGCGATCAGCGCCTTCGCCGCCTCGTGAGACTCCAGCAGACTGTCGATGATGCAAATCAGGTCGTCGTAGCACTTCTCGCCGGCGAAGAACGCGTTGCTGCTGCTGCCGCCCGGAGTCGCGTTCACCGCGGGCGAGCCGTTCCGGCTGCTCCTGCCTCCGGCGGAGGACGTGGGCGAGACGCCGCTTCTTAGGGTATCGCCGAGCAGGATCTTGTGGACAGAGCCGACAACTTCGAGGTGTATGGACTGGACAGACGACTTGTTGGCCGCGTTGCTGTGGTGCCGTAACCGCGCCGTCGACCTTATAAAAACAAGGAATACGCATTGTTAGGGACAGGGAAGTTCTAAAGATGAAACTAGGCCCCCTGAGAATCCATAGGACAGGACTCTTGGACCCCACCCCCTAGTCTTCAGGTCAGATCCCGAATCATTAATTACCTGACGAGGTCTGCCAGGAACTGCAGCACGGCGTGCACCATGCCCTCGTCCATGGCCGCCCTGTTTGTGATGACCAGGTTCTCGAGGCAGGAGACGGCCGAGCGCGCGAGCTGGTCGTTCTCCTGGTGGACGCACCAGCGGTACTGCGCGAACACCTCCCGCAGCAGGATGGGAGACAGCCGCCCGAAAAACTCGTTAAAGACGTCCGTCATGGCGTAGAGGGCGTGGTTGCACGTCGTGTCCATCCACTCCCGGCTGTTCTGCTTCTGGTCCAGCTTGACCACGTCGAAGAGGCGGAAGAGGACGCTGAAGAGGTCGCGCCACCAGCTCGCCTCGTACGAGTGGCCGTACTGCTTCACCACGTCGAACAGGATGGTCAGGCTCCGCGTGCGGATATCCAGCTTGCTCCGGTTGATGATGCAACTGAGCTCGAACAGGACCGGGAACCAGCCCCGCACCCAGACGCCGTTGTTGCGGGAAGCGATGGTGTTGTGGGCCTCATCGTCTGCCTGAGTCGGGGACGAGGTCGCCGTCGGGCCGTTTGTCGTCGTCGTGGTGACGGCGGACGACGTCGACGAGGGCGGCGAACCCGAGCTCGTGAAATCGAGCGTGTTCTCGTGGACGAACTTAGCGCATTGTCTGTTGGTTGTGACGTCATTGCTTTTAGTTAGATTTTAACGACTCTTTTTTTTTATGCGTCACCTTATGAGGTGGATCGCCTCCATCGCAATGTCCAACTGAAAGTTGTTGCAGGCAAACTCGGAGAGGCACTTGACGCAGTCCTGAAAGGAGTCGAACAGCTGCCGCTCGGCCGTCAGCCGCCGAACCACCGCGTCCGTCGTCTGGAACGACAGCACCACGATGTCCTCCTTCACGTCCGACGCGGCCATCGCGAACGCCGCGAAGATGTTCTTCCATCCTGACCGGATATTGCCGGCCTGTGAACAGGTCAAATTACTGCGAATTCTGGGTTTAGCAGGAAAAGTAATCTTTTACCTGAGATTGCACCATTTGGCTAAGGCACCTGACCACCATGTCCCTGATCTGCGCCGACTTGTTGTTCTTCATGATGTACTCGAAGGGGCGGAGAAAGTCCTTCTGGAAGTGGAAGTTCTGCAACTCGCCCTTCTCTAGGAACTTCATCGAGAGCTGCTTGAGCGAGTCGACGGCGAAGAAAGAGATGTCCTGCGACTGGTTGCTCCCCACCACGTTGAAGTGGTTGCCGAGGACGGCCCATATCCTCGACCACTCGAGCCTGATTCGCTCCATGTTGTAGTAGCTGATCTCCACGAGCTTGACGAGAGAGAACATGCGCGGTCCGGCCGCGGCGTTCGAGATCTCGTCGCAGGAGACTTGGCAGAGCGCGGCCACGAAGTGGACGATGGCGTCGCCGTTCAGGTTCTTGGAGCCGTTAAAGATGCGGTCGACGGCGACGAGGACGCTCTGGGAGTTGGCCTCACTGAGGGAGCTGCGGTAGGCGGAGTCGGGGTCGGAGGATCCCTGCAGGTGGTCGTGCGGCGGCCCCTGAGAGTTGTCCAGCATCTGCGCGAACTCCAGCTGCGAGATGCACTTCATGACGTCGAGCCAGGAGGTCTCCAGGTAGTTGCCGTCGGTGTTGGCAACGCTAATCAGCGTCTTGATCGCCTCCAGGTTCTTGGACTTCATCTCGGAGACGTTCGAGTTGTCTGTTAGGAGGGTGAAGCGCGCGAGGGCCTGGATGAACGCCTCCCGCTCCATCGACAGCCCGAAGATGTTGGCGATCCGGATGGCGCAGCGCATGCCCTCGATGCAGAGGCTCGTGATCGCCGGGTCGTCGCTGTCCTGAAGGCCCACGCTAAACGTGGCGAGCAGGGGCGACCAGATCAGCTTGAACATGGGCTTCACATGGTCCAGGTGCGTCGCCGAGGTGAACACGTCCTTCTTGCTGCTCGCCGACTCCATGAGAGCGCCCGCAGTCTGGCTGATGGCGCTACTCTCCTGAGACCAGATCAGGTTGCGCGTCTTCTGGTCGTGCGTCAGTGACCGCTTCCCGACGTTGCTCGCCGTCGGCTTCACCTGTTGATAGAAACGGTCATAAGCACAGCATAGCGCATAGCATTAGAGGTGAGAGTGGATCTACGTAATCCACAAATCATACCTTGATCTCTGCTGTGGCTATCTCTTCGTAGATCTTTGACAGGTACTCCTTTGGCAGGTCCTCATCGTCGTTGATACCTCTGTTGTTCCGGATGAACTCCTCTTTGGTCATCTTTTTCTTGATGTGGGAGCTGTGCAGGTCCGTCGTAAGCATGATGATCGAATAGGCGAGCACATATGCCGCGTCGGCAGACCTGGAAAAATAAGTTGTCTAAAGGGAACAATGACTGATTCGTTTAGCTTTGCTCACCGGAAAATATTCTGGTCTGGGTTGCACTCAAAGTATCTGCTGGCAAATTTCTCCATCAGCCTGTCGATCTTTTGTGCCTCGCCGGGCAGCCGGAACCCCTCCAGGAGGTACCTCAGCGCCGCCACAAAGTCCAGCCCCTTCACGTTGAGAAGGTCGACGTACTGGTACATGATCTCCTTGTTCTCCAGCTCGCCCAGATACTCGCCGAGGGCTCCCTTGTCCAGCCGGTCGTTCTCGGCGACGAGGAACTCGGCGATGCCGTCGTTGCCGTTCCGGATGATGCCCCGGTCGACGAAGTACTTGATGCCCTTGGCGGGCTTCTGGACGAACAGCTTGAGGCCGTGTTCGATGACGTGCTTGTGCTGCTTCACCTTCTCGAACTGCGACGGGTCGTCCGAGATGGTCGGCAGGCTCTCGAGGTCCTATGCGAGAGGTGATTTATTAATTGATCCGCCGTCAATGGTGACATATACCAATGAGGATTACCTGCTCGTAGCTCATGCTGGCGTTCAGAGCGTTGTTGCTGGCCGTGGTCGAGACACTCGCCGATCCGTCGGGCTTCCTCGCGTGCGGGTTGGTGTACAGGTCTTTGCTCCACTCCACCATGCACTTGAGGATGTTGCAGAGGCACTCCAGGCCCTTCCGCCGAATCTTGACCAGCTGCTCCTGGCTGGAGCCGATCTCGAAGGCATGTCGGCCCTGCACAGTAAACATAATTAACTTCGTTATTCCATTTCTGACAATGACTTGAAGTCTTAATTTTACCTGAGCCAGCTTCGAAAGGTCGTCGACGAGCCTCTCGAAGACGTTGGCGGCGGCCAGGTCGCAGTCGTAGTTGACGTAGATGTCGATGACGATCTGCGCCTCGTAGCAGAAGGTGGTGATCCCCATGACGACGAACCATTTCTGCTCGAACGACGAACTAGACGCCTCCAGAATGTTCAAGCAGATCTCCTTGAAGAAGATCTCGATCTGCGACTTGAGGTGTCTCCGGTACTTGGCCAGCAGTGAAAGGAAGATGTCTAGGGAGAGCTGGAACACCTCCCCGATCGGCGAGACCCCGTTCTGCGAGAGCGCCACGCAGAGGTAGCTCTTGATCGCGGACACGAAGATCTCGTTGGTCTGGAAGGCGGGCCCGCCGTTCTGCAGGATCCTCAGCCTGCAGCTGCTGCTGAGCATCCTGC
>JAAUYK010142856.1_pt1 | contig 20987 bp, 23 predicted proteins | sample 7278021 | NCBI WGS metagenome assembly JAAUYK01 (sample SAMN14350223, study PRJNA611818) | marine sediment metagenome | isolation source: surface marine sediment (1.8m) | place: French Polynesia: Moorea | collected 2018-08
TATGAAACCCCAGTGGGAGCCTAGCTAGGTAAATAGAATACACTGGCCATGGATATTCCGGAGCTGCCCCGGGGGCCCCAGACAAATGTCTCGTCACGCCTCTCAACAGAGACATTAAGTCTGGCTGGCTTTCCCCCGTAGCTGAATTCCAGGCATAAAAATTGAATCTGGACGAATACGTCCGTCTGGCTAGCTTTCGGCGTGGCACGTGCTCGCCTCTCTCATCGCTTGCCTTGAGCAATTTTGGAAGGAAGGAAGGAAGGAACATTGAATCGCTCACTTTGCTCCCTCCGTCCGTCCGCCGGCCGCCATTTCGCCTTCAGGATGACTGCGAGCCATTCTCCGGCTGCGTCGTCGCGTCGTCGTGTGTGCGATCGAGCCGGACGGCCAAAAACCAGGCTAATTTACTTTAAAAAGAAAGTGGTGGAAGAAGGTGAGCGGACGGACGCCCCCAGAGACGCTTCGGGCAAGGGAAGGAAGGAAGGCGACGTACTCGACTCGCAGCCAGGGCGACGACATGGGCCGATTGATTTAATGCTCAATTGGACGTGTACCTTAAGACCATTGTGCTAATCCGCGCCTGGCCTAAAGGTATGAAGAATATTTCGCGTGCCCCTCAAAGGCCAAATTGAGTCCATTGTTTTTGCGTCGTCGCCGTCGCCGTGTGTGTGAAAATGGTGATGTTGGAAATTCATTACGGCCGACCGACCAGCTGCGTCCTTCCGTCAGCCGTACGCGCTGCATGACGCGCCCGTACGTCGGAGTGAAATGTGAAATGGGAGGGGGAGGGAGAGAGAGCGGCCGCGGTGGCGATCATCAACTAGTTTGGTCGGCTGGATGGTCATTCGCTCCGCGGTTGGTGAGCGAGCGAGCGAGCGAGCGAGTGTACATGTACGTGTGTGCGTGGAGTGGACGAGGTTTTGCAACAGGGGGCACACATCGAGGGTATAATGTGATCACATTACATTGGTCCTTGTACTGCCAGTCTGCTCTGGAAGCTGGTATTTAAGGACACTTTTCATATATGAAATGGCTCTGCGTGGGCGTTGCACACAGGATCGAGGGAGGGGTGTTCCATGCCTTGGGGGCGAGAGGCGATTTCTTTCGCTCTGGCCATTCCCTCCCCGCTGTCCGTCCGATACGTGAAGGAAGAAACGAACTATTTCGAGGAGAGAGAGGCGGTCGGCCGCGGCCGTCGATCGATTTGTAACCACCGAGAGCAAAAAACGGCTAATTTTGCTCTGCGTAGCTTTCAGCCAAGGAAACATATCACTCAGTCAGTTCAGGCAATTCTCCTGGGATCCCGTGTGTCTGTCAATCAAGATGCTGCAGGGGCAGCCGGAATTTTTAACAGTTCTCACGTCGTCCGGCCGTTCCGTTTGTGACAGATGCACATGACACTTAGCTCAGACGCGCTCTGATCTACGGCTTGGGAAATGGGCAGATGCAACGGACGGACGGCCCAAGGGCGAACGGGGAAGGAAGGGAAGAAGTTTTCTCAGGCAGTAAAACAACCTACCCTCATCCCCTGGCCAAGGTTGGGGAGGAGGAGAGAAAAAAGTCGGAATGGTCAGTGGGAGAAACACAAATCTTCAGAGTCGTCTGCGTGCACGTGGTCGTTTCGAACGGGAACGGAGTAAATTATCGTTAGCGTTAAGGGGAGAAAAAAGCGGCGGCGAAAGGATTTGACGACGACAGCCAGAGAAGAGAGTTCCATTTGTTTGACAATGAGCTTTAGGTACGCGCGAACGCAGCGGGAGCTATGGCTGCTTATAGTGCTACATTTGTACGGAAATCTGGCAATATGTTGACAATCATTAGGCTGGCAAAACACCTTTAATCCGACAGCTGGGGACGCATACGTGCAGTCTGGCGCAGCCAATATTTATTTACTGCCGATTGTGATCGCTTTTTTATCCCGGACAACGTGATCGACCTGTCCGACCGTAGAATGTGGATTATATTCACGTCGTGACTTGTGTTTTCCCTCGCCTTTCCGTAACTTCAAATAACAAGGACTCATATTCGTCGTGTTCAGTTAACGTAACTTAATATAGCTAGTATGTACAATGTAAGCAAATCTTCTATCTTTGCCTAAGAGTCTGCTTTTCTTCTTAGACGTTTATGCCTTCATTGCTCGCCCTAGTGATCGATATTTCCGCAACTTCCGACCTCCCATGCCGCCAACGCCTCGATCCTTCCTTCCTTCCTTTCCTTTTTCCGCGCCGACCGCCCGACTATACATGTAGCTCCCGCCGCCAACGGCGCTCCGCCCGCCGACTCCCAGTTTGGCCGTTTCCTTTCCTTCCGTCTGTGGCGCGAGGGGCGAAAATCGATCCCGCCTCCGGCCAAACGGCTCGCTCCTCCAGCTCGTCTCGCCACCACCGGCCGCGAGCGCCGCCGAGGGAGGCAACGGCCGCCCGCGCCGCCATCCGCCGCCAAGTTAGCCAGTCTAGCTGTCCACGCGATGGACACTCGGTCGCGCGTGCTTACCGCCTGGCCAGTCGGTCCGTCCGTCCGTTTTTCCTACGCTCTACTCATCAGCTGCCGGCGCCCGTCGTCGTCGATCCCATGCAGCAGCCTCGTCGTCGCATGGATGAGGCAGACAGGGAGGGAGAAGAAGATCTCTCGCTCGCTCGCTCGCTCCCTCTCAGTCCAATTGTGAACCCTGGCCAAGGAGGCAGCAGAGAGCTAGAGAGAGAGAGAGCGTCGGCCCAGCAGCTACTGGCTTTCTCAAGAAAGAGCAGCGACGAAAAAAATATCCGCGCATCTGCAGCTAGCAGTCGGACATTGCATCCAGACGGACCCGAATTGAGTTTTGATTGCAATCGGTGATAAGGGAGACGGACTGAACGCTGGTGCACTTCGATCGGATAGTGCGGCTAATTGGAGCGCTATTCTCTCATATCACCGGAGACAATCTCTGACTGTCTGTCGGCCGCGTTTGATCGAAGCCTGCATAACAGAGGAAGAAGCCCGGACAGTGATCGACTGCTTGACCATACAACGCGACGTGGCGACCAATGCGTGAGCGCATACCCACAGCCGCTTGATGCAACTCATACCCGATTTCAAAATGTCGACAGCAATGGAGGTGAGTTTATGTTGCGTACTTGCTGAATGAAAACGGCGGGAAAGCGGCGCTGCTGCTTTCCTCTATTACAACGCCTCAAAACAGACCATGGGGCTATTTTCACACCTCGCGTACACATTTCTCACGGGAAGAAGCTGGCCGAGATTGATTTGCTCGAGCTGTACGTTCGTTCCTTCCTTCCGTTTTTCCGCTCGGCGGGCCGTAACCGCGGCGTCGGCTCGTGCCAGCACTTCTGAGCCACGGAGCGGAACCGGAAAGAATCCGCTGTTAACAGCTCTTTAGTTATGGTTCGTTGGCGGCTTGCGGTGGTGGCCGAAAAAGCCGAACAAGTAGCCAAAGAAGAAGACATTCTTTCTTCCAGATGCGAGTTTATTATTATGGCTCGTGTTGGCTATTTCGCTTTGCATGGGGCCATTAGTCGGCGGCGCGAAACACGCTCGGAAGGAAGGAGCGGAGGGGGGAGGCATGACTATCCAATTCAGACGCCCGAACGAACGCCACTTGAACTCCGTGACCCTTGACTTCTGCTCTTTAAAGAAGGCGGAGGAAGGAGGCGATGCCGGTAAAGAGAGGAAGGAAGGAAGGAAGATGTTCCGTATGTTCTGATCAATTCCCTCGGTGGCCGTTTTCGCCAACTGTGCACATAGCGAGAAAAATGCCGGAATGTTTTCTCCACTTTTCCGCCGATTTTTGCAAACCGACGGCGGCACGCAACGCCAACGTATAATGATGCAGGTAGGGTAGGCTCGCCAGCATTTTTCTCTTTCCAGTCCGACTCGGCGAAAATTTTGCAGCATTCAATTATCGCGTGTGCATTTATTTTCTCAACTCTCAACTCTTTCTCTCTCTCTCGATGCAGGAGCGTCTGAGTCACGGAATCTCGACGACGAGCTTCCCCGGCACTGGCCACCGCGTGGGCGCCGGGGACTTCCAGCACCCCTACTTCCCCCCGCCGTTCCCCACGCAGCAGACGGCGCAGGAGGCGTTCGCGGCCGCGCAGGCGCCGCACCTCGTAGACCCATACAATGTCAACTCGCTACACTTCCAGACGTCGCAGGTAAGGAACATATTACTCTCAGTTTCCAGTCGGACTTTTGAGGCTGGGAATGTTAAATTTTAAGACTCTAGTGCTGGAAATAATATTATGTTGTAGGTTATGTGTTCTTTCCTAATATTGGGTTTCAATGCAATCTAAGCTAACTTTATACCCCTTTCAGGCTAACATGCACTTTTCATACGACCGCCGCGCCACCGACCCCTACTCCCGTCTGCCGATCGACACGACGGCGAGCACGACGGCCGCCGTGGCCGCGGCCGCAGCAGCAGCCGCCAATCACGAGATCATAAACAACAACGGGACCGCGGCCGCCGCCACAACCACCACAGACCCGGTAAGTCACTGACTGCACTCCACTACAGTGTATATAGCCAGTGTGATTCAATGGGAAGATTTTGTACGGAGCGCGCGCGGCTATTCCGAGCGGACGATTTTCCCAAATTTCCGTCCGCGGAGGAGCAGAGCACGTGTCTTTCCGGTGCACTCGCCGCTGTTGCCCGCCTCGCCTGCCGTTTGTGTGTGCTTAAGATAATGGCGGCCATATAGTCTGGTTTTCGAGCCAGGTTCTGGTGCATGCAGCTACAGGGGAGATTGGACGTCAAAATTTTCTCAAACAACCACCGAGCGACCAGCAGGCCATATTTTTTGTTGCGCTATACGCAATGCAGCGAGCGGCCAGCAGGCAGTAAAACGCAGATTTCCCCTTCTTCTCTCGATTCCGCCTCAATTACGTGCACAAGTGAAACTTTTCTCATTCATGAACTGCTTTCCGTTTCTCGACCTGACCTGGCCGTGCTCTCAAGTCATCAGCGCCTCGTGTTGTCACTGAAAACAGAACGTCGTTCTCTTCTCTTCATGAAACCGGCGGCGATTGTTTCCTTAGGAGATTGGTCAAGCCCCCGTTCGCTCGTACGTGATACCAATGGGAGAAGGGGATTCGGAGATGGTGGAAGCCAGCCTCGCTCGCTGGGAGATTATCCCGGATTTCACGCGAGAGACAAATTGATTTTCCAAAGTGGGGGGAATGAGAGGAGGAAGGAAAAGTGGGGTGAAGACATTTACTGCTCAGGCGCCATGCAACCACTCTTGTCTTGAGCACCCATCCACCCATTCATTTGATGGGAACTTCGATGGATGGAGTTAAGGCGAAACTGGTCCGATTAATGACTGTTGGCGCTGGGAACGCTTTCGTTTCGCTCCCTCGCTCGCCAGCCTTCAATCAAAGTGGAGCGAACGCTAAACAACGGCTCAACGTACGAAGGAGAAGTCGTTTAACGTCGACGTGCCGTTGTAAATAAACATCCGGCCCTCGCCTCCGCCTCCCCTACGTCATACGTGGGGAAATGGCATTTGCTAGGTGTAGGCAATGTTAAACTCCTTAAAAACCTGCTACATATTTTACCAGCTTTGACTTACGTCTAAAATTTTTAGCTACATGCCTTTAGTCCAGCCACTCAAGCAACGTTAATTAGAGCGTTGAGCAATGCGGAGGACGGTAATGACTTTGCGGCGCGGAACCGACAACGCTCTCCCAGACGGAAAAAAGTCAATTTTAGCTGACCGCGCTTTTCTTGCCGTCTCTCCGCGAGACGAACTATTCTCCTGCAGTCTTGATGATGCCTCTTGTATTCGGGTGCGTATATAGCTGGAGATTATCGCATGCGATACAAAGAGTGACTCACTCACGTACTCGATTCGGCGAGTGAAATGAGCTTCGCTTCGCCATTGTAGTAACGGCGGCGATGAAGATCGAAAGAGCGAACGGAAGGACCTATAAAAACTGTTCCCACGGCCGCAATCACGTCACGTTCGATTTCAATTATGAAACATTGACAAATCGCGCTCAATATGTACTGTACTTCTTCCCTTTCCAGATGGACTCCGACAGCGGCTTCATCGCCGGCGACACCTCCTTCCAGATCAAGCGGGAAAACGGTGAGTGCTCGACCTTTTTATGAACATTTCCCTCTTCCGTACTTTGTTGCGTCGTCTTGCGTCACGGGTTTCTGATCGGTCGGCCGGTCGGGCGTCGGCTGCGAGCCCCGCGGCTCCCCGCTGTTACCGCCGCCGACGCCGCCGCCGGCTGGGCCGACACGGCGGCGGCGGCGGCGAGGCGGCGGCGGAGAGCCAGAGAAGTGCTTGGAGGCGCGCTTCGGGCAAATTGGGAATCCATGGCTTCGGGGTTGCGTCTTCTGCTTCCTCCTAGCCACCTTGCCTCTCCTCTCAGCCATGCATGATCTGATAATGCTCCTCCTCCTTGGAAGAAACGAAGGAAGGAAGAGGAATATAGCGGCTAAGTTAATAATCTTTCCGAGGAGACTGGGCTGGCTAATTGTGGAGTGGAAGCTTTGCTCCCCTACCCGAAAAAAGCGAGGAATCAATTTTTGCCAATATTGGAAAATTTCCCTTCCTTCGTTCGATCTCGATCCTAGCTCTCTCTGCACCTCAATTTCGTCTTCGTCGATGTTCGCTCCAATTCCCGCCTACTTGCTTCAGCTCCTCACTCTCTCTCTCTCTCCACACGCATTTTTCATCTCTCGTATGTCGAGAGGAGGAGGAGGAGAGATGGCGCCGATTTCCTCGTAATATCCGACTTCACACGAGCCGCCGCGCGTCAATATGAAATATGTCCCCCACGATATCGTCACAACTCCATCGTTTCGTTTTAGGTATCCGCGGCAGGGACAACGGCGCCGTTATGGGCAAGGACGGCATCATGGCCACGTCGCCCGCCGACGTCTTCTGCTCCGTTCCCGGCCGCCTCTCGCTCCTGAGCTCGACGTCCAAGTACAAAGTCACGGTGGCGGAGGTGCAGAGGAGGCTCGCGCCGCCCGAGTGTCTCAACGCGTCGCTGCTCGGAGGAGTCCTCAGGAGGTGAGGAGAAAAAAGAGTAGAAATGGCCAACTGCTGGAGGGCCCGTTTCGGGCTCTTCAAAGAGGCCGCAGCCATCTCGAATAGGAGGGAAGAAGATGCACATTTTGCGCACGTGATGCAGCCAGCCAGCTCTCTGCAAAAAGGCAAATCACTCGCTCGTGCCGCGCATGATTTTATCTTCCGACACAGCGGATGGGTCGGCAGTTTTTTGGTCAGCGGAGAAAAACCTGCATGGGGTGAAATTGCTAAGTGGATAATATCAGGCTCATCAGCCTTAAGGGGAAAATGGTTAAAGCGGGAGCTGTTGAAATTCTTAAGGCTTCATAGTGTGGCAATCCCGGTCCCGAAAGCTCTCGCATGATGGATAAGAGTTAAGGGTCGCAATTAAGCCGGGCAAATAATTATTATGGGCGCGACATTAGCCACAGCGTTGCCGAGCTATAAGGCGTAGGCTGACTGAGAAGAGAGGAGAGGAGAGGAAGGGCGATTAGAGCGGCAAAAAGTTTGTCTCGCGGTCGCTCGCTCGACGACGAAAGACAAATGCTCCCATGAAGCCAGCCAGCTCTCTCTCTCCTTTTGTCTCGCCAAATGGAGACTCTGCAAGCCTTCATTCTTTTCCTTCTTTCCTTTCAGAGCAAAGTCCAAAGACGGCGGGAGGAACCTGCGCGACAAGCTGGACAAAATAGGACTGGCGCTGCCCGCCGGCAGGAGGAAGGCCGCCAACGTCACTCTGCTCACCTCACTAGTCGAAGGTATTGTGCTACTATAAGGAAGGAATCAAATTATTTGAGGAGAATCACATTTCCTGTACGCGCGCCCTCCTTTTCTCCAAAATTACTTGCGTGGCCGCGGCCGTCGAGAACACAGTGGAACACTGCGATGACTTTCCGACGTTCGAGAAAATACGCTGATGAAAGCGCTCGTGCCTTTGGAACCACCGTGCCGACCGGCCGTCACGAGCCGCCGCCGAATCAGTGCGTGAGAAAGTTTCTTTTCTGTGTGAATTACGAAATTGGGAAACCGCGATTCGGCGGCTAGCGGGCGGCCAGGTAGCTCGCTCGCTCGCTCGCTCCAGATAGTAGATATAAATATAGTGAGCCCAGCTTGCGACCACTGACTGCATGACGGAGACGGCGGACGGTCTCTCTCTCTCTCTCTTCGTACGAACGTGTGTCAGTCAGTCGGTCGATTTGACTGCCAGCCGGCCGGCCAGCTCGTCTTCCGCCGCCACCGGAAACTGGCCTGAAAATCAGAGCTGGGAACTGCTCCTCGCATGCAGGAGGGCTAGACTATAACGACGCGAATATATAACGTCTTTAAAGTCGTTCGCACAGACATTGGACAATTGCGGGCGCAATAATTAAAGGAGCTTTAATGCGCAATTGGCTAGAGCGATACCTCTATGGGAGAGCTATGGACAGCACAGCTACTTCGTTCTCAGGGAAGGGGAAGGAGGGAAGAGGAATTGGAGGGTTGCTTTTCTTCCTGGACGTCTGTCCGGCCGGTCGGAGTCATTATTACCATTTGTTGCACAACAACAGACGCGCACAGAGAAAGAGAGCTAGACTGACAACGGTTCCTGACAGAAGTGAACCGGCCGGGGAGGGGTGAAAATTGTGCCGGTGGGAGGCGTCCGGCTTTGACATGCGCGCGGAAAGACGAACCACTTTTTTGACGCCTTTAGGTGCATGTAAGATGCATTGCTTTCGCCCGTCTGTCTTCGAGCGCATTAAGAGTCTGGCGGGTGTCTGGCCGGGACCATTACCACCTTCGGGTGACCTTCCCTCTTCCATCGCGTAATTAGCGCTTTCGACAAGGGCAGACTGAAGTTTCGTACGTACCGTAATCTTCAGGCCAATCACCCCACCACTATGTGCAGCTAGACTAGACTCGACCGCGTTCCGTCTGGCCACAATCGGCGCGGTTTTCTCGAGACTTGCATCGTCTAATCACACTGTTTTTCTCTTCCTAGGCGAGGCGATCCACCTGGCGAGGGACTTTGGCTACGTCTGCGAGACCGAGTTCCCCGCGCGGCAGGTCGGCGAGTTCCTCTGCCGGCAGCACACCGACCCCGCCGAGATCTACAGGAGGAGGGAGCTCGTCCTGGCCACCAAGTGAGTATGCACGCACGGAGAATATAAATTCATGCCGGCCATGTTCGCACAGCATAAAGCGTGGTTGTAAACAAAAAAGGCGCTGCGGTTTCTGGAACGATGCGGTTTGCTCTTAGGAAGAAAAAAGTTCAGCCGGGGCGGCCAGCTAGCCAAGACATTTCAAAATGGGCGTCCGTCCGTCCGTCTGGCTCTTGCCTTGTGATTTCAAAAAGTCCAGTTTATAATGACACGCCGCGATGATGAATTCGGTCGGTCCACTGCTGCGCTGCTCATGTCGAATTACGTTTATCAAATCCCGATCTCCGGGCGGGCGGGCATCGTCGTGTGCTGGTGGTAGGTAGTATAATTCCAATGGGATTAGAATGGGGATGGATTGGGCGAGCGGGCGGGCAAGCGTAATGACACGGGTGCTGCGGCTGCTTCTTGGCACCGTAACACGCGGCCGCGCGGCCGCGCCGGTCTCCTGACATTTGCAGTACGCCGCAATCTATCATGGACACGTCTCGAAAAAGTCTTCATCGTAGGATAGCTAGGCGACTTTAAACTCCGACATAAATTGGGTTAAATTTTTCCTCCAGTCCGTCCGTCCTCGGCAATGACCGAAATCCGAGATAATGACATCCGCCTGAAGGCAGAAAAGCTGCTCCTGCAAGTCTCGTGCTTCCATCGTTCGTACGAACGAAGGCGACAACATGCCCAGGGCGAACAATTTTTTATCTCTGTAGGCCACGAGACACGTAGTAAACGCATAGCTAGCTGCTTGCATGCTATTCAGAGAAAATTATATCTGGACTGGATCATGTCATCAGAGTAATTGCCCGGCCGCCTCATTAGAGGATAGGTGGGAAATGATGAACAGCACGCGAGCGAACGAACAAAGTGGCGTTGGAGACCCGGCCACATTCCTGCCTCGAAATTTCTCCTGCTGTAAGCAACTCGGGTGTTGAGAGGTCTTTTTACCACCACCTCGAACGAAGCGAGCGAGCGTGCAGCTATAGTAGGCCGGCCAATATAATTACTGTACTCTGCGTGCCGCCGGAAAAACGGCGGAGAGATGAGCGGCCGGCAGTTGCAGTGCAAAAAGTCGGCCCGGCATCATCAGCCGCCACCGGCGAGGTCATGTCAATCATCTTCTGTAGCATGGTAGCTTCGATATGTAGTCTTGAGTATGGGAAAGGAAATATTTTGGAGTTGTGCAGTCTTAAGGTGTTGTAAATGCCAACGTTCTGGCAACCCGTCCGTCGCCTCTCATGATTCATGACCGTCTCGCCGCTTTTTGCAGGGTAATTACGAAGGAGCTGATGGACTTGCTGAACCAGGACCGCTCGCCGCTCTGCAACACCCGCCCGCACCAGATCCTCGACCCGACGATCCAGCGGCACCTCACCCACTTCTCCATGATCACCCACGGGTTCGGCTCGCCGGCCATCGTCGCCGCGCTGACCGCCATCCAGGTAAGACACTCGTCGATAGCCATGCAGCTAGTCGCGTGTCTGGGGCGCGTATATTGAAAGACCGCAGATGGCAGCTCGGAGGCGGTAATTAGAAAGTAACGAGACTCCACTACGAGGGCATTTTCTTTCTTTCTTTGGTCGGAAGACCTGACGCCCATGCGGACGGAGTACGTGTGGAGGCCGCGTCGCGGTCAGCCCTGGGCACACTGGCTGACCAATGGCCGTCCGGCCGACCGCCAATCTACTCGTAGCTCGTGACACGCAAGGGCGCCTCCGATATCTTTACGTACAGAAAGGGAAAGCACAAAGAGGGGAATTTAGGCACAACGTTTCGGATAGTGCAATAAGCCATAGATCATTTACGACGCGGCTCGATGCTGCAACGTTCGTCCGTCCGTTCGTTCAATGTTGGTCCGCTCGCTCGCTCGGCAACCGCCATTTCCTTCGCTCTGGGGGGCGAGGAGTGAAAAAGAAGGCGGCGCAGTTGGATGACCAAGTTACAGTTGTTCGCGCCCCGGTTTTCACACGTTGCAAAAGTATATCGTACCATGTGCGTGATTGTTCTCCTGATTCAATTGCAGAACTACTTGAACGAGAGCATCAAGTACTTGGACAAGGTCTACCCGAACAGCTCTGGCTCGTCGACCAACTCGGGGACCGGAGCGGGCGCGACCGCGGGCAACAACTCGACGGCGGCCAACGCGGCCGGGCTGCCGACGGCGCCCACTGCGGTGGCGGCCGTGACCGCCGCCTCCTCCGCCTCCTCCGTCGCCAGCTCCATGATCCCGCCGGACACGAAGCCGATCTACATCGACACGAAGGCGCTGCTCCACCAGATGCCGGACCACAAGAAGTAGAGGAGCCGTGACGCTCCTCGCTATGCAGTGTCCCCAAAGACTGCTAGAAGCTGCTGCTGGCCTCTAATTAAAGTTTTTCCTCGTCGGACGGACAGCAGAGAGAACAGTTTGTCTTAGTCAGTTTAACCTCACGTGGAAGGAAGAGAGCGAAGAAGAAGAGAGAACGAGAGAGAGGCTATAGGAAGTAAGGAGGAATGAGTGATTGAACGACATGTTGTTGTTACGCGAGCGGCCCATGTCGCCGGACCTTTTTCGGAATTCTTGAGGTGCCAAAAATGTTCCACCATGCAGCGTTTTTCCTTCCCCTCCTCTCCTTCTTGCCCACTTATTATTAGTAATTCTCTCTCTCAATACATCTGCGTGTCCATCTATCTCTGCCAAGGAGCGGAACAATTGTATCCAACGCATATACGTACCCGAGCCGATCTGCTGATTGAACGGTCCCACCCGAAATGATATTATTGAGCCCTAATTAATTATTACGCCGCGTTCTACTTAGCCGTCTCCTTAGGTTTTATCTATAGCGTTAGTGTTCGATATGGAAAAGAGAATCGCACGTACTCCAAGCAGACACACACATCACACCGATGATTTTTGTTACACGACATCACTAAGGCGATTTGTACTATTGTACGTAATTGATGAACGAAATATATCTCATATAGGAACGAATATTCTTGCTCTCGCGTTCTTTATTCGGCTGCGGCCCCGGCCGGGGGCCACGTGTATACGTAAAACTAGTTTCGCCGTACGTCCGCTCTCTTTCTTGTGTGCTTAAGACAAAGGAGCCTTCTTTGGCTGGACGCACTATGCTTTGACAAACGACCTAATTACCCGCGCCGTGTAATAATAATCGATTTTGTCGCCTCGCCTAAGGCCTCGACGCTGAAACGGATTGCGAGCAACGTGAATGAATGCGGCGCGTTTTAGAGCGGATGGATCCAACATGGAGCCCCTGCGCCCTTTATTCGCCGTATCGATTTGCCGCGCGTCCTTTTTCAATCTCGATCGATTCCCTGACCAGAAAGCGAAGTCAAGGAGAAACCAATTAGTCGTTCTCACAGCTCGTTCGCGCCGCGCCGGGGAGCCCCGAACGGCAAAAAGTCTTTTGAAAGCAGCTAGGCGAGATGATGTAGTGGACTGATATCTAAGGTCGGATCGTCGCCGTATACCCCCTGCCACGTTGACAAAAACCGCGCACGGCTCGGTGGCCACCGACCAAGGAATTATTTTCCTCCCTCGATCTCCGCCGCCGGGCACCCAATAATGTTCGTACAAATTAACTCGATCTGCCCGCGGAGAGAGACACCGGATATTTATGCCCCACTTTGGGCGGGGCGCTCACTCGACTGCCCACGCGAACGAGTTGCGTAGAAAATTGAAGTTGCGATTATATATTGCCGGAGCTAGAGAGAACTGCATCTGGCAAGCGGAATGAGAACGAGAGGCTAGCGGAAATCTCGCTTGAACTGAACTCAGCTCGTCAAAGCTGGGGAAGCAGCCAATATCCTCCCTGGGTGATTCGTTATTGCATGACTTTTCTCAGGATTTTCACGTTACCGCCAATACCACTTTTTATACAAGCTCATTCTGGTTTTTTTGTCTATACACTGCCGCTGGAAGCTTTTTTGCGAAAAAATGGCAACCCTGGTGTTCTCCTCCCGTGTTCGTTCGCCTCTTTCTCCGTGTCTCTCGTCCGTTCGCTCCGCTCTTGCTTACATTTGCCACGGCCAATAAGCCAGTTAGCAAGCAGGCTCGTCTAGTTCGCTACCTAGCTAGCTCGCCTCGCTCGCTCGGACCCGCTCTTAATTTGGACCAACAAAAGATTTTCATTTTCTCCCGACGGACGGTCTTCGAAGCGAAGCCAGCCCGCCTCCTCTTTCACCGCCAAAAGATCCTGGCTGAGAAGATCGAGCTTATATACAAAGTTAGCGAGGTCCCATTTCTCCGGGTTAGTAATTGCGTTTAATTGCCCGCGAAGACAGAGCAAACAAATCTCGCAGCGAGGATTTTTATAGAGGCCATTTGTTCGCGAGCGAGGCTCTTACGTGTGGTCAAGACGGCGGCGGCGCTTATTAAAAGACCCCAATTAAAGACGACCCGGGGCGGAAGGCAGGAAACGAAACCCCTGCGCTACAAAATCCAAATCATGTTCCGATCGCAATCCAACATTCGTCTCTCTTGAAGAGCCATGCAGGCAACAGCAATTTTCCTACATAAGCGGGAGAGAGATAACAAAAAAATCTCCGGCGCCCAAGTCGGCATCATTAATAACGCGAGCGAGAGAGAGTCCATCATTACGTAATGGCAAAAACGGAGAGCCAGCAGCCCAAATGACGCCAGACTCTCTGACTATCTGAGAACGACAAAACTTTGGCATTTCGTATCCACTGTGTAGATATTGAGACGGGAGACTGATTTGCATACGAGTCGAACACACGGGGCAAGAAAACTTGGAGAGAGGAGAAGGAGGAGGAGCAGCTCTGCGTAGACTTTTTTTTACGCACGCAGTAATTAAAATGGTCGTGAGCGGTGGCGGGGCGGGCTCCGTTCGCAAAGGCCAAAACGGAGTATTGACAGTGACAAACACCCCGGCCCAGCATTCAAATTTAAAGCAGTTGCCAGAGTATGAAGGTCTCAAATTATAATGGCCACGCGAGCAAAACTCCCCCTCTCGTTTGAAAGCGCAGGCCCCTATACTACTGTACTACTAGCAGCCGACTTTGAAAATGGATAGCCAGTCCGTAATTGAGGTAATATGTATGACCGTTCGTTCGAATGGGCGAAGCCGGCTATATAAGTAGTGGGAGCTGGAGAACAACGTGGTGGTGAAAAATGGCATCTGCAGCTAGTCGCGGCGGCCAGTTTTGGAATCGGAGATAATTGATCATTGGTGACGACGAAGGAAGGCCGCTCCTGCTGCTTGCTTATTGCCGGCCGGCTGGGCAAATACGATCGACTTACGCGCAGACGAAACTGGAACGAATGCACGAGGAGGCCGCCTAGCTCCTTTTGCGTCTTACGAAGTCAAGTCGTGGCAGTAGCCGAGCTAGCGGGCCAGTTTGAGTAATGAACGGCGGTAGCCGTAGCTACGTGGCTTATTTTCACCTCTCGCTCCAACTAGGAAATTCTCGCCTGATGATTCTTTAAGTGGATGCCGCCGCCGCCGCCGATGCCGCCGCCCGAAACGCAAAAGAAAGTCCGTCCGTGCTGTTTGGATTGTCTCTGTACGGGAAATATTAGTTATACAGCTGGGGGCGAGGAAAACACCTGTTTCGGAGGAGGGAGATTGGCGCCCGTCCGAGAGCGGGAGAGCGAACGGACGTGCGGACGGAAAAACGGACGAGAGGAAAAACCGTTGATGGCGGAGCAAGGATTTTCGGGGGGCGCAAGGAAGCGAGAAAAGATGTGTTACTACACTCGATCGTTAGACGTACCCCAAGGTCTGGGTGGTCCCGGTCCGGTCCACAATTCAATACTTTACTTACACCCCTTAGCACAGCTAGTCCATGGCGCCGTATGTGCTTTATCGAATCTGGACGGCGGCGGCGGCGGCGAAGACGAATCATTGCGCTGGCCGGGATCAATTTCTCTTTCGGCGGAAAGAGAGAAAAGGAGACCGTTTGTTATTGAACGAAATAGTGTATGGCCGACAATCGAGAGTGCTTGATAGCCACTTTCGAGTTTCTTATACGGATACCAAAAGCATGAATGAAGAAGAAATGAAGTACAAAAGGCAATTTAAAGTGGATTAAAGCACTCCGCGGATCGTACGTCCACCTGGTTGTTACTTCCTAGCATGTTGCTTCGTCCGTCCGGCCATGGGAGCGAGAGAAAAATTGCGTCGGTCTCTGCCATACGTCCACGTCCATGCGACAAACTCGCCGAGGCAGGAAGAGATTAATCTTGGGTGGCAATTTCTGGAGCGGATCGCGAGAGAGAGACGGAAGAGCCGGCAAGAAAATCGGGAGGAGGCGTTTCATGGGAAAATGCGGAACAGTTCGGCTAATTATATTCCTAGCAGCCGAGCGCGGAGATTTTGCAAATTATAAAAAAGGGGAACGCCTAAAAATTATATCTTCAATCTTCGGACGTACGGCAGCCGTTGGACGTGTTTGGATATTGTCTGCTCCGATTTTCGTCAGCGGCCAAAGGAAGATGTTGGATGGAAAATCTCTCGGTAATCCTTCCATTGACGAAGCAGCTATAAACGTACCTTCTTTTTGTGTGCGCCCATCATTTGTAATGCGTCTAGCTGCGTCTCGTCTGGCAGCCGATCTTTAACTGTGAACATTATCGAAACATTAGACGCAATCGAGAGAGGCGCAAAAACTTTGGTTTGGGGATGCAAAAAAGCTTGACTGATATCGAGATATTGTCGTCAGAGATTTGGAATTGACTTGCAACAAACTTATAAGATTCCAACGCTAGCAATAATTAAGCGTAAAAAACTCTTCTAATGTGAACCCTCAAAATAATCACTATGCGATTGAGTCTGCCTCACTAATCTGTCTGTGCAGAGTAAATCTGAACAGCCACAGCACGCACTTCATTTTGAAATCTCTTTCAAACATATGAACGACGGCGCACGCTCCCTTTTTTCTCCCCCTCGCTCTCTCTCTCCGGACATCTTGTTCACATGTGGCAAATAAATTTAAAAGCCTACTACGTACTCTCCCCCTCTCTCTGTTCCAACCCCTCGATCCAATTCTCTCCCCGGCCGAATCGATCCTCTTCGTTCTCATGGTCTGTCGCCCTCGCCTTTTCTTTTACTCTTTCCGCCTTTGAAACTTTACGAAAATTGACTAACATATATTTTCCAATCGCGCACGTTACGTCAATAATACAGTATGGCAAGAATTTTGCATTTTTACCCTCTTCCAAAATTGTCACCCTGGTCACGTGCGCACTGCTTTTGACTGCTGCGGTGGGCGAAATAGACTCCTTGTTTGAGCAATCGACCGGCGCTCAGTCGGCCAGGAATAACAACGAACGATGCGCGAGATACAGATCAAAGAAAATGGCAGCAGCGTTTGGATAAAAAGAAATAATCCTGCACTGCTGTGCAATTGTCAAAGCAGCTTCTCTCTAATTTCGCTGGGAAAAAGAAACTTCGGCAATGATGGTGATTTCATACGTAGACCACCCCCATGCACGCGGACTAGTTGCATTTACTTTTCTCTCTCTCTATTAAGCTGTAATTAATGCCTTTTGCTTGCATGTGGTACATTACCGAGCGCGCAGACCTCGCTGTCTTTTTTCCGCGCCCCCAGCCATAATCACGTTCGTTGTTGCACCGTCCAAAATTAGAATTGTCTCACTCGCTCGGTGTCGGGGGACTTTTTCCCTGGCTCCGTTTCTCCCCCGAACGCGATTCTCCATACCACGCCCCCCGCGACACTCCGTATAGAGGATTTTTACCCGGTCCATGCCTTGCATACTACACCATATTTATAGCCACATATACGGTATATCGGGACCACGGCGGGGGCTCTAAGAAACAGATCTTGATGGAGTCACGCTTCGAGAAGCCTGAAATTTCTCATCGCCAAACGAAGGGGGAGGAGGAGGAGGAGGGGATGGTATCCGAACGAACGTGTAGCTTACTCTAGAGAAGAACACAATCTCGGCTGTGGAATTTCGTGCGTGATTGAAAAAAAGTGTATTTGAAACGGAACGGAGAGCAGCCGGCCGGGCAATTAATCCGACTTTCCTCTTCCTACCTCCATTAATAATGCGACCCGCTGCTGGCCAAGATCTGAACTTGACCTTTCCGATGTCAGCCCCGTCGCGTCGGTCCGGCGGTTCGGTCGCCCAGAGCGGTTTTGGTGCAACATGAGAACAAAAGTTCCTTAGGGCGTTTGGCACCGCACAGTCGAGACAGGTAGTCAGACTATGGTTCGAAGACTTAAGACAATTTCTAGATCATTGGTGGGATTGTGTACGCTTTAAGTTGGATTAGCCTTAATGACTGATGAAGAAACCGAAGCCGCGCGTACAACGTGTGAGAAGGAACAACGAAAAAGGCCCACGGTAAAATGGGGAAGACCAGCCTGGGGCTGGGGAAGAGAGAGAGAGAGAGAGAGAGAGGAGAGACTGCGTCGTATGTTTGGCCCGGAGCAAACGCTGTGGGCAATCGAGACGGAGGAGAAGGAGGAGGAGGAGAGATGTGTGCGAGTCAAAAGTTGCTCCTCAATGTCACGGAGAGGGAAAGGTGACTGCGGGCTATGGATTGGTTCGGCTGTTGAACCGACTTAATCATTTCTTGGCTGTTGGTGCGTACATGTACTACGTAGCTAGTAGTCATGTAGAGATTCCATAATTGAGTCGATCGATCGAACCACCTACTGACAAGCGCTCTATGGAAGCCGAAAGGGAGAGAGAGAGAGAGAGGGACATTGTTGCTTTGCTGCTGCCACACAGTCGGAATGAATTGTCACTTTTTATCATTGTATTCAAGGATTTTGTCCGAGGGAGAGAGGGAGATAGAAAGGGGAGAATTTGGAGTAACTGTAACAACGGCCCGAACGAGCCCCGCGGCGCGTTGAAATATGATTGGTAACGCGCTGTACATACTCAGGAAGTGAACGATGGCGGTAAAATCCAGCAAGCCCATTTCGCCTCGATGTGATGTGCTCGCTCGCTCTCCCGCATGCTCTCTTAATTTCGTCGGCGCCCTGTCTTTCTCCATCCAATCTGAAGCCGCCGCCGCCGCCTTTCATCTTTGACAATATTTTAATTTGGGCTTAACTTAGCAGAGCATTTCCAAAGCATTTAATATAGGCATCAATAGTTAACAAACTATAAGATATGTTGCGAGCATCACCCCTGAGCTCGTCCGCTGCCGAATGTGGATTTTCTGATATCCTGCCGAGAGGAGGAATGTTCGGAATCCCTTTGGTTGCTGCTGCTGCTGCTTAGATCGATGATTCAAACAGCTGCCTAGCTGCTCGCCGCCGCCGCGCCCGCTTCCTCCTCTGTCTGGCTGTTTTCAAACACGGCGGCCCGGTGAAAATCTGATTTGTTGCTATATCAAAAGAAAATTTTCGGCGGCCAGATACGAGGAGATAAAATTCCGTTAATGGCGGGCGGGGAGATGGAAAGGGAGGGAGGAGGAGATGATGACAAAATGATTTTTTTTGGCGGACACATATGACGCGGAAGTGACTCGCCCGATCGAATCGCCAATTTCATCGCAGATCACGTTTGACCTGGAGAATTCTTCCACGCGCGAGCGGGTTAATTTGAAACACCAGACAAGACAAGATCGATGACGGGAGATGCGATCTCGGCTAGCCGGTCGTGCCGTTGCAGAAACTCACAACGTACACGACGTACGTCGTTGCCGTTATTATGAATGCGTTATGAACGCAGTTTGTTCGTTCCTCGCTCGCTCGGTTTCTGCATCAGCGAGTTCGTGCGGGGGGCCACCCACCGCAGGAGCTAGATACCTGACTCAATCTTCTTTCACTTCATTTGGCGGCCAGGCGGTCGGCGTCTCCTTCTCCTTCTTTGCAGCTGTGCACCGTATTGAAGCCGCTCGCTCTTTTCTCCGTTGCGTGAAAATCAAATTTCCGAATTTTCCCGCTCAAAGCCCATCACGCTTTGCTGCCTCGATCCCCTCCTCTCTTTTCCACCTCATGCAATGATCAGGTCCCTTCCTGCATACCACACCGACCGCATTATAGTATACCAAGGATCCATGCATAGGGTTCGCTAAAAATCTGCTTTCTCTAAATACGTATATACTGCTCTTCTCAACATGTTTAGGTTGTAGTTATATACATGAAGCCAGTACGTGTGCACCGTGAATAATGGCGACCCCTCCTGGCATGCTGGATGGGCGTCGGTCGGTCGGTCGGTCCCTCGCAGGGAATTATTGCTGCCCGACACGCTTAATGTGCTCGTAATAGACTCGAATTGGATGGAATGTTTATGAACTGCTTGCACGGCTCGACGATCACGCGGAGGTCTAAAGAAGTCAGCCGGCAGGCTATTGAAAGCGGTGGCTTTCATAGCGGTAGACCTGAATTCGAGTTAGATCTTAGATACATAGTATAGGAATCTGGAGCAACTGCATCAGATAACCCGGTATAACCATTAGTTTTCCGCCGATATTGGCGGGCTTGACCGCTCGCTCGCGCTCGCGGAACGAACTGCAAGGGGCCCTAATACGCATATAGCCCTCGGCGGCCACGTTGCATGCATCGATCGGCCGGTCGCATGTCGAGGAAATGGTTAGTTCGGTGCAAGCAGCGCCGATTGATCAATGACATGTTTTAAGGCCATACTTACTTAGACTTAAGACCTTGGGGATAACAGCTAGAAGCTATATCGAAAGGGTGGCCGCCGCAACCACAAAAAAGCTCCTCCAACCAATTTACTCCATTTTGCCATTGTAAGAGACCGCGTCTCCCGCTCCCTTCGAACGAACGCGCACAGTTGAATGAGGATTGTCTGGTTGCTATAGTGGATACCTCGACTTAAGGTTGGTTGCTTAAAGTGCTTACACCGCCAAGGTAAAGGAGAACCTCCTCCGCCAGCCGGGTCGACCTATTGGACGGATGGACGGACGAAGACCGAGTAGGATAATTGTTTTGTTTGTCGGGCAGCCGTCTTGCAGCAGCAGCTCACTTTGAATATGTATGACCGAGAGGAGAATTGGTTGCCCGCTCACTCCGCTAGCTGTCCATTAGCGGAAAACTCGGCTAGCTACGGCACTCGTACTCGAATGACCCATTTCTACCCCACTAGACAGACGCCCAAAAACTCCGCACGTACGGACGTACGGCATGCAAATTATGAAATTTGAGCAATTTGGAGGTCGGACAGAGGCGGCCCCTCCTTCCCCTTATTCCGCAATTTTTTTTCCTGCTCCATGCAGCCGATTTTCTCCGCGATAAAAGCTCTGAATATGAGTGCGCTCGACTGACTAGCTTCTCCGGGAAGGAAAGAAATGGAGGAAAAATTAGGAATACGAGATAGCATCGCTCGGCCGTTGGTTCGATCGTTCCTTCCCGGTAGGCAGCTATGGCGGCCAGTTAGCCATTACGGCCCTTTTATTGCCCTGCGATCTCGATTCCGAAAACGAGAGCCATGAAACGTTACATTTACGTAATTCGCCCAGTAATCGGCTGGCTGGCTGGCTGGCTACGTCTCTTTACTTTAAGTCTGCATCTGCTTGACCGGCTCGCGGAATGCCAAATCCCCGGTAATTGCGGGCTCGCTTTCTTTCCTGGCTGACCCCCCGACCGCACAATAGATGGAGGCGGGCGGCATCACTTCGGTCAACCGTCCGCGTCCGTCCGAACGGTTCGTGAATGAAAGCGTGAACGGAAAATGAAATATACCACGAGTAGCAATTTGAAGGAAAAGATCAAAGTTTGCAAAAATATTCGTTTCACCTCTGATAAAACTCCAAGCCGACTTGAGCTCATGTCACCTGTTGTTCGTTGGCCAATTGGAAGCGCTCGAACGGACTATGATGATATAAAAGGGACGTCTTGCATGATGTCACTCGAGTAATTTCGGACGGGA
>JAAUYK010039465.1_pt1 | contig 20971 bp, 28 predicted proteins | sample 7278021 | NCBI WGS metagenome assembly JAAUYK01 (sample SAMN14350223, study PRJNA611818) | marine sediment metagenome | isolation source: surface marine sediment (1.8m) | place: French Polynesia: Moorea | collected 2018-08
ACGATATATCACTGGAGCACGGCGGCAATTTGACCTGCGTCGTGGTCGACTACGGCGACGAGCACAGGGACTACTTTGGCAACGTGGACACCTGCCTTGAAAAGTATCCTAGCGTGTTCCCGCAACAAGTCAAGCAAGTGGAGTCGATCAAGAGATTCCAGACGAATCACACTTACGAGAAGTAAGATTAAGAAGGTTATAAGATCACGCAGTAACTGGACATGTAACTGTTAACGTGCAGGCGCGGGAACTACAAAGTCCATGTGTTCGGCTTCGATGAGATCCAGTACGACGAGGCCTTCCTCGACATCCTCGTGTTCAAGCTGCAGTGCCAGATGCCAGTCGTGTGGATTGCGCAGAACCAGACCTCCTACCGCCGCTGGCAGGCCATCCCCATGGTCAAGAAGTCGCAGAGGTTCCAGGTGCAGGCCATCACGGACGTCGTGTGCAAAAGGCCGACCCCGACCTAGTAAGGGCATATGTTCAAGATGGCCTAAGGAAAATTGATACGAACTACGTATAATGACAATCTTGTTTATAGCAAGCGTTGGCGCCTGTACAAGGTGAACCTGCAGCCGGATCCCACCTCCTTCACCGGTTGGGCAGAGGGTCTCAAGGAGATCCAGATCAACGAGAGCATCTCCACGTGGAACAATTCGATCATCGACATCCACGAGCGCTTCCTCGAATACGGCCTCCACAAGCTCGTCTTCCGGATGGACGTGGAAACGTACTCTCCGGACGTGGTACAGGCTAGGGAGGCGCACACCTACGTCAACGTCACGAAGAGCGAGCTCGTCGCCATGGTCATCAAGGGCGGCGCCTACTCCGTGATGACGAGGGGATGGGACCAGCCGGTCGACCTGCCGGCAGAGCTCAACTCCTACGACCCGGACACTCCGGGAGACCAAGAGGTAATTAGAGAGGGCACACTACGTGGATTGCATGAGTTAACAGTTAATTCCACAGGGCATCAGTTACTACTGGTTCTGCCGAAGGATCTCCCCCGTCCTGGAGAAGTACTCCGAGATTGACGACGAAGACTACCCGCTGTTCAACGAAGCCCGCGCACAGCAAATTCCCCGTCCGAAGGAGGAGCCCAGGTCGATTTTTACGCCTCCGGGCTGCTGGGGCAGAGGGCCAGGGCCGATGAAAAAGCGGGCTGGATCTCTGTACTTCCTCACTTCGAGCTTCATCATGTACGCGCAGGTCTACGAGATCACCATGGTCATGGAGAAGGGTAAATTACGTTAGAGCGTCTTAGGACTCTTTTAACTAGAGCGATTAACTGTTTAGACACTCGGAGGGCCAAGGCCAAGATTGAGGTCGAGCTGCTGCAGGTCGCGGTTCCCATTGTGGAGATTGAATGCGCGAGCAAGGTCAGTAGTTAGGGTCTTTCTGCCACGTTATTTAAGTAACGTTGATTTTTCTTTAGTGCTATCCGGCTTTCGACGGGGTCTTCGTCAACCCGCACTCCCGCCTGGCCCTCAGGGGCCAATGCACCGACAAGTGCAACGGCAAGGAGACCTACGAGTGGCTCATGGACAAACCTGTCATGGAGACGGTAAATCAACCGTTATACTCGTACTTTATACACCTACGTGAAAATTACGCGTAACCTGTGTTCTGCAGTGTTATATAGACCCGAACATGTTCTCCCTGGGAACCGAACGGCCTCCGCTAACGACCACAACTGGAACGACGACAACGACGACGCGCACAGAGGCCTTTGTGGCGAAGGAAAGTGAGTTAGAGCCGATTACCTATCGAACGCCATGCAATGCTTCTCTTAATTATATTCAGTCAAGAGCATCCAGTACATCGGCCCAAAGTACACGAGCGTCGTGTCTGCCACGGCGCCCGGCCTGGAGGACGCCGTCGGCTTCGAGTACGAGAACGACGAGCCTCCGGTCCGCGCCGACGTCTACGGTAGAAGAAGGAGGAGGAGATCCATCGTCAGCTCGTCGACGTCCAAGAAGAGGGTCCCCTACATCCCGGGCACGTTCCAGTCGGCGGTTCAGGGGTGCGGACCGGGAAAGAGATATGGTAATACGACATTGCAAATGCGCTAATGACATTACGTTAAACCTTTTTCTACAGTGTTTGCCACCGGGGAGCGGGATTACCGCGACAGCCGAGAGCTAAGCGTTGCCCACAACTTCTTCGATGTAAACCCCGGGGTCTTCAAATTCGATCTAACTCTGAATGTGACCCAGAGCGTGTTCAACGGACGCAAGTATGTCTCCGCCTCGGGTACGTCCACCCTACGGGTGCTCGTCAACAGACCGCCGGAGAATGGAACCTGCCACATTCAGAAGATGTACGAACTACATGTTGATCTGCTATAATACGCGTAGTAACTCAAATTGTGTCTCAGGTACGAGGACTCCGACGGCATCATGAAGTGGATGCACGTCCGCTCCGGCCTGGCCATGCTGGACGAGTTCAAGCTGTGGTGCACCGACTGGATCGACCCGGACAAGCACTCCATCATTAAGTACGCATTCACAAGTGAGTGCGATTTTAAGTATGGGCCTCGAACCACTCTCTATGAACCGTCTTAATTCTAGTCATCGAGCTGGAGAATCACAACAAGAGCATTCCCCTGTACGTCGGTCCCCTTGCCGAGACAAAAGTCGTCTTGCCCATGGGCCAGTTCCATCTCTACGCCAAGATCTACGAGGAGGCCGGTGCGTACGCCATGTACGACATCAACGTTCAGTTCCCGACCATCATGCCTGAGGAGTACCAGTACTACGACTACGACGTTCTTAGCAAAGTGCGCCACCACCAGAGCATGGGCAACCAGCAGCGCACGCAGCAAATCCTCACCGCCCAGGCCTCCATCATCCGCGAGGCCTGCTACTTCAACATGACCTGCAAGGACCCGTCGTGGAACCCCGACTTGGCCAGCGCCGGACAGCGGGAGACCTACAACCAGATGCTGAGGAATATCACGAATGCGAATTACGAGGCGCTGCTGGCCGGCAACACGCTGCACTACACAAACATGGACCAAATGCTTCAGGGCTCGGCGCTGCTCTCTGCTATCACGGACAACAGCGAGGCCGGAGGGGACACGACCATCGACATGGCGGGAAGGGACGAGGCGGTCACCATGATTGGCGTAAGTGCTCGCTCATCCTACCACGATGGAAAGAAAAAGTATCCACGCTTGGATAATTTCAGAAACTTGCCGCCGGCTTTAGAAACTCTACCTATCCCGATGCCAACACGCTTAATGACTTTGTCAAGGGAATTCTCTCGGCCACAGTGTCGATTTGCGGAGTAATGACAATTAAATCGGAATCTTTACTGATTCCCCACCACTAAATATGGAGCTTTCTCTTAGTCAATCAACGACCTACTTTACTACAACGACCCGAGCACAATTCCCTTGACCGACCTGGAGCGGGCCGCCGACCTTCCCTACGACACGGACATTGGCGAAGGTGCTGCCGGCTATGTGGCCAACTCCGACGACGAGGCCTTCAGGGAGAACGTGCTGACGACCACCCGGAACAACGCCGTGCTGCAGGTGAAGCAGATGGTCGGGCTGATCGAGGACATCGCGTCCACCATGGTTAGGAACTCGGTGATTGGCGAGGAGACCACCATATCAACCCACGTCGGCGGCCAAATGACTGTCTCAAAGTGCGTAATGAAACCCCATTATGGTCTGTACTAGCTTTACGTCCATTCTTTAAGGCGGTCTGGCGACAAGTGTCGCGGCGAGGACACCAACGGCGACGGCATCCCGGATGTGGGTATAAGCTTCAGCTTCGCCGGTTCCGGCAACAAGGTGGAGTTTCCGCCCAACTTCTGCCCTGCCTTCCCGGAGAATAACTTCATCCTGCCCGCCGACAACTTCACCGACGGCTGTCCCGGGTCGTGGGGCATCGTGGTCAGAGAGTGGAAGATTTTCACAGCGGTACGTGTTAATTTAGCTTACTCTACGATACATTTAAAAGACATCGAGGTAATTCCAGTCTTATCCGCCTTCCGCGCGCAACCTGAATCCTACGACAAAGCAACTGGACGTCGACGTGTACGATGACAAAGGCAATCTGGTCTACATCGCCGGCCTCACGCAAAAGATCAAGCTCACCATCGTCAGGCAGAAGGAGAAGAAACCGGCGGAGGTTGAGTTTCAAAGTGAGTCTCCAAAACGCTATAATTAGGGCAAGTACGTATAATGGCGATCGAACGTTTTGAAACTTTCAGAGAAGACGACCCACAAGGTGTTCCCCTTTCCGAAACTCAAGAAGCTGGAGGAGAGGAACCGCATGGCCATCATCTATCACAACTTCTCTGTCTCGAAACCTGATGCCTCCCTCACCATTCAGGTTCGAAGCGGATCTCAAGCTTATTGGAGTCCTATTGTTTAATTACAGATGCGCCTCAACTCTACGAACAACACCAACCTGGTTTTCATGCTCAGACACAAGAATCTACCTATCTTGACCAACTGCACCCTGATCAAAATTATTAGCAAAATTGAGGACAAAGATGGTAAGACGTTGTCCCTTCCATGTTCGCATATATACCAAAGATATATTCTCTCAGGTGACTATTACAACTTTTTCATCTCGCCCGACATCATCGCCAACAGGACCGGCGCCTGGTACATGGGAGTCATGTCATTCGCCCAGTCTGTCAACGTGACCACGGCCGTGAAAGACGAAGCCAGCTGCTCCGCCATGGATCTGAACAGAGACATGCTCGAGTACGACCTCAGGACGAACTACTACGTGACCAGAATCTACACTAGCGGCTGCTACTTCTTCAACAAGACCTCGGAGATCTGGGAGGCGGGAGGAATTAGGTGGGTGTATATCTGATCAATGATAGGTGCATTAACCCGTTACCAAAAATGTTTTCTAGCGTGATGAGCGCCTCCAAGCTGACGACCACTTGCTACACGGACCACCTGAGCCAGTACGGCTCCGGCTTCTACACTGAAGTGAACACGGTGGACTTTGAGTTCATCTTCACAAGGGCGGACTTTGCGGACAACGCCACTGTCTACATGTGCCTCATCGTGACTTTCTTCGTCTACCTGGTGTGCCTGATCTACGGCCTGGTGCGCGACCGGCTCGACCTAAAAAAGCTGGCTGTACCCTTCCTCAAGGACAACGACCCAGAGAACACCTATATGTATGAGCTCATAGTGGAGACGGGCCCACTGTCCACCCATGCCACCACCTCGAGGATCTACTTCATACTGACGGGAGACGACGAGGACACGGGGACAAGGTGCTTCAATGCACACCCGGACGATCTAACGGAGGTCCCAAAGCGATCGGTCTTCAACTCGGGCGCAGTGGACTCCTTCCTGGTGACGACACCGGTAAGACTTTTCTAAGCCCATAATGCAATAGCTGATTTGCACCTTTGTACATCAGACACCACTTGGCGAGCTGAAATTTCTCCGCCTCTGGAATGACAACTCTGGACTGCGTGACATGGGAGCCTGGTACTGCCTCGCCGTCACTGTCAAAGATGTCCAGACAGGAGAGATGACTAAGTTCGTGTGCGACCAGTGGGTGGCCTGCGACAGAGGGTCGTTCCAGGTACATAAAATCGTACTTAGCATATTCACCATGTGATCTGACAACCTTGCTTTCCTTAGGATGATGTAACTCTGCCAGCGCTGTCTCCGGACCTGATCGACGAGTACTACTACTTGTTAAAGGCGGGAGGATCCAGGAGGCTGGCTGACGACCACATTTGGTTCTCCGTTTTCTCAAGACCGATCAGGTAGTATACTCGTGATTGCATGTACATAGTAGTAATTTATGCGTCTGATTTTAGATCGCGCTTCACACGAGCACAGCGAGTGACCGTCTGCATGGCGATGATGTACCTCTTCTTCGTCGTCAGCGCCGTCTTCTTCGGCACGAGCAACGAGAGGCTCACCGTGCCCTTTACGGCCATTGGATTCATCAGATTCGACATCGCAGACGTGTGTAGAAACTTTGTGGAAACAGCCAGATAATTTCTACGAGCTTCGACCACAATCCATATATACATACAGATCATGACTGGCTTCACCATCAACCTGATCATCCTCCCACCGATCGTGCTAGTCGCTGTCTTGTTCAGAAAGAGCAAGCCACTATGGAAGAGAGAGAACAGAGTCGACAAGGGCCTAAAAATCGGTATGCACAACAAGTTTCGTAATGCGTATGCGTGAACAACAATTATGTCGACATTTCTAAAGCCATCAATGAGGGCCGATTCAAGCCGACGCAAGAACCCCAACCAAGAAAAGAGTCGAGTTATGAGGAGAAGTAAGATGCACCCCTTACGATTTCGTTTAAGAATGATAGTGCAATATTCACATGTACGTTAGGAGGGACAAGTCTTGGCCGACTGTTGGCTGGGCCGTCAGCTGGCTACTCTGCCTCATCTTTATCGCCTGCGGCGCATTCCTTGTCTTCGCCTACTGCATCTCCTTCGGCAACGACGTCACCTACCAGTGGATGGTCTCGGTCATCATCTCCTTCTTCGCCTCGGTCTTCTTCTTTCAACCAATCAAGGTCTGTAGTAAGACCATTTGAGCGTAAATCTTCGCATGAATGTGTATCGTAAATGTTTTCAGATCATGATCATCACCTGCGTCCTGACGGCATACTGCAAGCGCGCTGACTTTGAGGACGACCACGTGGAAGTGGATGAACACCCGCCGCACATCTACTGGGATCCCAACGACCCGGCAATTCAAGGCATTCACAGTCTCGTTTTAGTACGAAAGACTGTTTTCATGTGCATATACGAAATTGACAGAGCGCCTGGAAAGAAAGCGGGCTAAAGATCCATACCAGCCCAAGTTCTACGCCGCTATCACCAAGGAGAAAACACTTGAGATGGAGATGAAGGGAGTTATCAAGGACATGATCATCTACTTTGCCTACCTCGCCATCATCATCATAATCTGCTACGGCAGCCGAGACAGCAACGCCTTCAGGCAGAAGACGGCCATCGAGAAGGCCGTCATCCACGCGGGAATGAACTGCGAAATTCTGCCCACTGGTGATACTTGCTAAGAAATTTTACACACACACTATGTGTACTAACTAACTAAACTAATTTCATTTAAAGATGACCCCAAATACAAGGCGTGCTCTGATGAAGTTCTCCCGGTGAGAGCCGTAATGTTCGGCAAGATTAGAGACATCAATGACTGGTGGACATGGTTCGATAACACGCTACTGCCCAATGTGAGAGTTCAGCCCTGGTACAACGGAAATCCCCCATACAGGTGAAAACCGTTTACTACCCGTACGCTGCATAAGAAAACTAATTAACTTAATTATCAGGCTTCGCGGCTACATGGATGATCGCGTCAACCGCCTAATTGGCTACGCCATCATTAGGCAGGTCAGGCAGGCGAAGGGAACCTGCCGGTAGGGACTTCATTCTAATTAAGGCATATCGCTCGCAGATAGATACATATGATATTTATTATTCTAGAACGGCTCGCGTGGTCCGCGATTCGATCCCCTACTGCACTGGCGAGCACAGCATGTCGACTGAGGATGATGTGGACTACTGCGCCGGTTGGATCCCCTGGGGCGAGCCGAACTGTACCTACATGGACGAGTTCAAACACACAGACGCGGCAAGCCTGAACGGGTCCTCCACCTACGGCAGCATCTACGACTACGGCGGTGGCGGCTACGTCTTCAAGGTGAAGGGATACATCAGGGACATGAAGGAGAAGATCCGGGAGCTGAAAAAGCACAATTGGCTGGACAACAGGACCAGGGCCGCAATCGTCGAATTCTCGGTCTACAACCCACAGGTATGACTGACTTTAATTCCCACCTACATAGAAAAGTCAAATTATCTCCTTCCTAACAGATCAACATGTTCTCAATCGTCTCCATCGTGGCAGAGATGGTGGGCGGGGGCATCACTCCCTACCACCGCGTCGACGTCATCAAGCTCCTCCACCTGCCGGGAGAGTTCATGACCGGGGTTGTCCAGTTCGCCCAGGTCATGTTCGTGGTGTCGCTCTTCTATTACGCAGGCTCGCTCATTAGCGTCCTGAAAAATCAGGTAAACTGAAGCTCCAAGCTAGGTCCTGGATAGTGCATCCAGTGATATTTTATAGGGTTGCAAGGGCTTCTGCGCCGACCTCTGGAATATCTCGGACCTCGTGACTGTTGCCCTCTCCGTTGGCGCGGTCCTTCTCTATGTACTACTTCAGTTTGAAGTGCAGCAGCTGACTGGAAACATCAAGGAGACCCACGGAAATACGTATGGCTAGAAATGGAAGGTGTAAAGATAATGTTTGAAACTTGTAACTCTTCAGCTACCTGAGCATGTCTCTGGCGAAACATCTGAACTCCTACTACAGCTACCTCCTCTCCTTCACCGTGTTTACATCGACGGCCAAGTTTAGCAGGCTGCTCAGCTTCCAGAGGGCCTTCATGCAGATCTCCGCCACCATCAAGCTCTGCTTCCAGGTACGATCGATCTTATGCCTGCATAATACGACAAATTCGAAGTAAAACACAATTCCATATTTGTAGGGCCTGTCGACCTTCTTTGTGGAGTTCGCTCTAGTTTTTGGCGGCTTCTCTGCCTTCTTTTACTTCATCCTCAACACCCACCTGGAGAACTTCCGAGACTTTGTCCGCACCCTGGAGAACACCATGGCCATGTCCATCGGAAAGTTCAACTTTGGAGCCCTGAGAGCAGCTGACCAGATGGCGGCATGGGTCTTCTTTGCTTTCTCTCTCGTGGTCAACCTGGTGCTGATCAATATGATGATGGCCATCATCAACATGGCCTTTGAGGAAATCAAGGAGAAGAACGCAATCTACAGGAGCAAATTCGCCCTGCTCGAATTCATAAAGAGATCAGCAAAAGAAGTAGTTGGTAAGAATCGCCAATACGTTAGCCCTATACGGATCCGGATAGCCAGGTAACAACCGTTTCATTAATTTTACGTAGGTACCAAGTACGCCAAGCCCATTCACGTCAAATACAAAAGGGATGACTATCGTGGAGAGGATTCTGAGGAGGAGGAAGAGATTCGCATGAGCTCGACGAGCAGGGAGTTCGCCGACAAGACGGACACCTTCCTCAAGTACGTGGAGGACATGTACCTGAAGGGCGACTTTGACGACGGTGGCCCCATGAAAGCGAAGCTCGGAACCAAGGGCTCCTCGGTGGACAAGGAGACTGCCCACATGGGATTCGACGCTCTCTTCGGATCAGAGAAAGAGTAATGGACCCCCCTAAAGATGCCTGGCCGGATTACACTGGCCTTGAACGATGACGCCTATCGGACTTAAGCATAGTGTAAACTTGTGTTTCATTACAATTCAGTTCTGACTGACACTTAAACATGAAGCATCCCATAATATTCCGTGATCACACTCTGTTAAGAATTAGCCGCTTTCTAGGTCCTGTTAGTGCTCGAAGATGATTTCGGAGACGAGTTCCGATGAGGGACTGCTGTCAGTAAGCAACATTCGCCGTTGGGTCGATCTTGAAAGGCCAGCCATGTCATCACTACTGCTCCATAGCAGCCTGGCGTGGCCTTGACCTTCTTGTCGAGATTGGGACGAGGTGTCCCTTTTCCTGTGGATCTTTATGTGGGGCTGTCGCTGTACAACGCTAGGCACAAAACCCTCCGTCGTATAACCGAACATCTCAAAGTCCACTTTGTAGACCTCGTACAGAGCGGTCACTCTGACAAGGTCCAGCTCTAAGATGAGGCCACATGTGAGAATTAACGGAGGCTGAACATGATGCCGTACTAACCCTGTGTAAAATAATCCTCTAGAGATTCATACTTTGGTTGCTTTCCCTTCCTCTCCTTGATCTGATTATGCCAGGGGAGCTCCTCAGTCAGACCAGCGGCAGCGGCGATGAAGTCAAAATCATCCGACAGAGTCTCTATTTTAGCTATAACGGAGAAAGGTACTATATTTTAAAGGCGCACAGGTAGTTTAGGCTAAATTACCAACTACGTCATAATCCATGACGCATAACCTGCAATGCAGCCAGTAGGGCATCCAGTGATCGTTGAAATAGGCGACGTCTGTCTTGAGCAGGTAGTCGACGAACTGGACGAAGGTCGGCCGCGCGTATTTGTTATCCAAGCCCACGTCGGCCAAGGCGATGCGAGGGTTGTACTCACGGAAGATGAAGTCATTTGTGGGCCCGAGCTATATGTAGTAGAGAAACTGTTAAGCAGTTAAGCCACATATTAGGGCTTAAAGTAGCATCACCTCAAATTTGTCGACATAGGCGCTGGCAAGCCTTTTGAAAGGATGCCTCACCACGAGAAACTTGAGACTCTCGGGACCGACCGCTTTGTACAGCTCGGCTGGAGTGTGAGGCCGAAGTCGTTCAGCGGCGGTGTGAAGGTTTTTCTTTCCAACCTGGCATAAAAACACAACTAAGGCCACATTGCTGTGTTTTTAAAGGAGAGTATCTTACGCGCTTGGCGATGTTCACCCCGGCCAGTCTGAAGAAGACCTCGTTCCATGAGCTGGATGCGACCTTGTGAAGCCAGCAGTAGGTCAGCTTCCAGTCTTCGTTGTAGAGCAGCGTCGCGCTCCACGGGCGGCCGTAGCGGGACATTTGGAACTGAATTGAAGATTAGTACAAAATCAAGCATTTCGATGTTGCTCGTACGTAGCTTACCTTCGGAGAATCTGCTCCGAATTCTGAGCTATCCTTTCCCACTCTGTAGAATCCGTCATTGAGATCATACTTGGAGCAGACAGATCGAACGCGCTCAAGGCGGAACGCAAAGCGGTCGTGCTGAATAAAGAAAGACGTCAATCCTATCTCCAAGTTCGTTTGGTTGGCTAAAGTGTTCTCACCATTGACGCAGTGTGCGTTTCATTGTGAAAGGAAGCCTTCAAAATGGAACTGGCGGTGGATTAGAATAAGATACACACTTAGAATTGCCTAGTCTAGAAGTGTGCTTCGACGTACTTGTGCAGGATGGCTCGAGTATCGTCTTTGGCTGGAGCGCTTATTCCGATGACTTTTGAGGAGACCTCAGGATCGCTTTCAAGGTCCTGCAGAGTGTTAAGATGCGTACGCGTACGTGCACTCAAACCATCTAACAGTCACTTGTAATTTTATTTATCTGGTATACTGCACTTACACTTACTCACCGCTTGGGAGTCAGGTTGAAGCTGCAACAAGACTAAGATGAAAATTCCGATGGAGAGAGCGACGACGATAAAAGCGAAAGTCCGACGGTGATGTCGTTTCATGTTAAGGCGCTTGAATGGGACACACGGCGTGGTGCATGGGACTCGCGTCTCATCGTCGCCCCATTCTTCCTCGATTGCGTATAATGAACACTTGTTTCGCACGTGGTCCTAAGTGCATGTAATGCACATAAAGGTCTTTAATGTTTTCTCCTCATTCAGGGAAGCAAACAATTTATGTCTTTGCTGCTCCTTGTGCGTTTCACGAGATCATTATGACATCACTATAAAGTCTCACGGTGACTTATTTTATTTCTTGTTCGCTTTCTATATTTGTTTTAGCCCTTTGGTCCGTCCGTCGATCACTCAATGCATTACCGCGAAACTCGGCTAGAGACCCACCCGCATCTAGAAAACACCTTTCTTTCTTTCTTTGTCGGGAACAGGTGATGCGTGCGGCATCTACAGCTAGTGCATGGTGGGAGTAGTTATAGGCGACAACACTGCCATCCAATTGACGATCGCACAGAAATGTGGGAGGCAGGATCGAATGAATTGATGTGCGTTTGCGGCTACAGCCATTTCAATCATTCCACGTAGATACGTATGTCCCACACAGCCACCTTCCATAACCTCTTAGGACTCAAATTTTGCAACTGCACGCACTGTATGGCCTGTGTGTCGCCACTCGATTGCCGCAGCCAGCACTTGACCTGCCAGCTATGTATATGCTACCGATCTGCGCATGTGTGCGATATACGTACATACGTAAGCTTGTCTGTATAGCTACTATACTGCAGTGGACGAACGTATACGGCATGCCGGTATGCAGCTCGATCGGACGTAACAGTTATCTGACTGATAGATAATACTGACCTCAAAATCTGTTTGTCTTTATCGGAACGTTCTAGCTGAAGAGTCAGGGTTACTGGGCACTCCAAATGTCCTTATATATCTCCCACTAAACTACGTATATAATTTTGCATCAATGGGGTAAGTTTAATCTCGGTCGTGAAGGGCGTTATTGAGGAAGGGTTAATAAAGGTGAATCTGAGTTAGGCGAATAAAAAATTAAGCTCCAAAGATTGCCGTGTTCACAGCGTTGTAATCAATCACGAACGCAGGCGTACATGCGCATGGAAACTCGGATGGAACTTTTCGACTCACGAGGTCATAGGGGTGTGCTTTCAGTTTGGTCGAGAATATCGTTCGAATTACATAATTAAGAATCGGGCCGGATTATGTCGCCAATAATGTACTACAATGTACTATTACGTGTGTGTTGTTCAGTGTTTTCGTTCTATGCAAACGCGCGCGTAGGGATTTATCAACGTCTTCTCGCCGAACCGGAAGGCTCAAACAGTGATAAATGTCGGCCGGCACGACTCAGAGTATCTCATTTTGACGAGACGTACATGCACTGATCTACTTGGCAGGTTGAGGACAGAATTAGCGACCAATTATAATGCAGGCTATTAAGTGCGTCGTGGTCGGCGACGGCGCCGTCGGTAAGTATTGAATATTGCTACTAAATGTTTTGCTTTTTAACGCAAATAAATTCTTGTTTAGGCAAAACATGCATGCTGATCAGCTACACGACGAGCGCCTTCCCCGGAATGTACGTGCCCACCGTGTTTGACAACTACTCGGCCAACGTGATGGTCGATGGCAAGCCCATCAACCTGGGACTGTGGGATACGGCCGGGCAGGACGACTATGACAGGCTGAGGCCACTCTCATACCCTCAGACGGTGAGGGCATATATGTGAAATTCAACTTTGATAGAGGATTCCTGTTCAGGACATCTTTCTCATCTGCTTCTCTCTGGTGAGCCCCACCTCATTTGAGAACTGCCGGTCTAAGTGGTATCCCGAGGTGCGACACCACTGTCCAAACGTGCCCATCATCCTCGTCGGTACCAAACTCGATCTCAGGTAGGAAAAGCATCCATCTCATTTACAACCAATAATAAATTACTGTCCTCATTGCCACGTGCAGAGACGATGAAAAGATCGTTGACAAGCTCAAGTCGGAGAACAAAGCCCCGATTACACACCCCCAGGTATTCAAGTTCGTATACAACTAGCTGTGATACACAAATTAATGGTCGCTCATATTGCTTTTACAGGGCCTGGCCATGGCGAAGGAGATCGGTTCGGTCAAGTACGTGGAGTGCTCGGCGCTGACGCAGAAGGGCCTGAAGACGGTCTACGACGAGGCGATCAGGGCGGTGCTGTCGCCGCCGCCGAAAGAGAAGCGAAGGGAGAGGCAGTGCAGTCTAGTATAGGAGGAAAAGTTTTTCGTATACGTAGCTATAGTATAGCCAGCCTACTGTGCCAAAGAATGTTCACACGCTGTGTATAGATTTTCTACCGCTTGCTTGCGACATGCCCATTAAACCACTTTATACACTCGGTCGCGCTATATACGCACTTGCGTAATTTGTCACTCGCTCGATCATGTAGACGCATTAAATTCTCCCACCATGGAGCATGTAAGTTCAGTGCGTATACGTTCCGTTTAAACAAAATACAACTAGAAGGCTTTATATTACATACTCGTACATGCATAGTTCAAGCGCATGCCAATAACGTACAACACGCACATGTTATATGCACATAGCCTGCTGTGAACGAGGCAAGTCGATTACGACTCGCACAAAGAGCGGAGTACCTTTATCGGACAATTTAAGCTGCCGCCCCTGTGTGAAGTTCACTTAAAGTGTTTGGAACGGAAGTCTTTATACCTAGTGGACGAGAGGGAGAACCGGGCTATTGGCCTATTATATCGTGCTTATGTATGAGGCCTATCGAGCGGTCACGTGCTGTTCATTAGACGTGTGCACATTAATTTACCGACCGGCTATTAGTAGCTGCAAGTTGCCAGAATCATAATCTCGAATCGATTTATTTCTGCTGAAAATGTTTGACAAACGTCTGGTGCACACATTCGACACACGGGAAAGAAGAGGTGAGACATACGTAAAAATTACATAAGATATAATCACATTTCAATTTGCGTCTTTCAGCCCCTGTTCCTGGCTGGTCCACCTTCAAGCCGCGACAACGCCCCTAATGATCCTGACGTCAGGCCTTAATTCGAGTACGCCGAATCAACAGCATTATTAGACTAGCTGCGGCGCGGCGGTTTCAAGAAAATGTCCCGATTGAGCAGCCTAATCGTCGGAATAATCGCCTTTGTCGTCGGAGGCCACGGCTTTTCAACTTTCGAAGATGATTTGACGAAGTTGACGCCCTTCTTGGATAACCTCGGTGTGAGCGGCGGCCTCGTCCTGCAATGGAGAAACCTGAGCGGTGCAGTGCTTGGACAGGCCAAACAACTCTTCAAGTCTGCGCACGGAAGAGTTAGGACATTGAAAGCAAGGTAAGGAGAACGAATGGTTTGCTATTAGACTTCACAGTACACATAACTTTCAACTCAGAGAGTTATCGTCGTCTTTCCTTGATTGTGCTGAAAACACGATCATATTTGAGGCTGAAAGAATAGAATCGATGGCAACCTGCAAAGGACTGTCCAACAACGGAGCGTGGATCGCTATCTCTCGGAACGGCAGCTCGTTTCAAGTGCCATCCAGTGTGAACAGAGAACTCTACTCTTTTAATCCGATCAATGGAAAAGTGACAGAATTCTACACAATTGGCGGTCACCATGTTCGGAGGAGGCTCGTCGGAGCGGAGCCCACAATTCAGCGACGATCGGACTTGATGGGCATCACCCTCAGGGTCATGGTTGACGGCTGCACGCCCTTTCTGAGGATTCGGAAAACTCCGCAGGAACACCAAAGGTACGCACACGCCGTGAAACAACTAAGCACCAGTTACAAAACTCACAACAGCTATAATCCTACATGCAGTGGTTCCTATAAGACCTTTTATGAGGTCCCGGAGAGCAGTTTACGCGGCCTCTACCTCGATCACCTAAAGTACCTGATGAAGGAGATGAACTTCACGGTGAAGTTCTTCAGACGGCATGACGGGGAGTGGGGATTCTTCGACAACCATACCGACACTTGGTAACACATTCAAATGCTATCGATTAAATAAAATTGCTCATCATTCAGGAGTGGGATGATCTCGAACCTCGTGCTCGGCGAGGCCGACCTGATCGGGACGTGCCTCGCGATGAACGAAGTCCGGGCGCGCGCCGTAGACTACGTCCTCCCCAGCAGCCACCACCACTACGCGATCGTCATCGACAAGGAGAGCGAGGCTAGGAGGATGTCCTGGGACCACCTCCTAAGGCCATTCTCGCCGGGAATCTGGGCGGCGATCGGAGTTTGCGTAGCCGGAGCCGCAACCACAATTACCATATGGAAAGTCTACTATAAATTTGTCTTTTACCTTCTTCTGACCTTCTGCTATGATATTCAGCTTTGAGATGGATTGGGACGCTCCATTTCGGGATATTCTCAGGTGGCTTCGCAACTTGTTTGTCGTCTTCTCTCTCTTTTTTGGCGGCAAACCTCCGGAAGCCAAGGGTACAGATTGGAGCAGTTAACGAATGCTTTATTGATGTTTCAATATTCTAGGCGACTTCAAGACCGTGTTCCAGTTCACCCTGTTTGTGCTCAGCCTCCTCGGCAACGTGATGTTCATCAGCTACCGCGCCTCCCTCACCTCCACGCTGGCGTTCACGAGGAGCGTCAAGCCCTTCACAGACTGGGATTCCTTCATGCGGACCGACTTCAGCCTCATCGTGGACAAGTTCTCCAAGGTGGACTACCTCGACATGGCGGCGAATCCGGCGGCAAAGCGAGTCTTTGACCACAGGACCGACCCCGAAAACCTTTTCTACAACATCGTGAGCATTAAAGGCTTAAAACCAGCATGTTATATACATCAATTTTCAGTCTACCGGCATGAACCGCATCCTGACGGAAAATAGCCTTGCCATGTTCTCCTCTCTGGAATACGCGATGGCCCGAGATGAGTACAGGTGCAAAATATCCGTGCCCTGGAAGCTGCAACAGGCGTCTCTGGGGGCTTTTGCCGCAGTCAAGGGATCGCCTCTGGTGCCTTTCCTAAGGTACAGAAGGGTACATCTGGCTCCCGCTCGACTAAATTAAATTGCGTTAGGTATCACTTGATGCAACTGAATGACCTCGGACTGTCTGAGGCTCACAACCGTCGCCTCAGCGCCGGCACGGAAGACTTCTGTTCGATGGCGGGCGGCGGAAGTGGCGGCTCCGTGTCCGCCTACGGTCTGGGCTTCCACCAGTTGATCGGCGTCTTCGCCATCCTCGTCATCAGCTTCATGGCGGCGGTCGTTGTCTGCCTGGCGGAGAAGATAATCTGGCCGAGATGGAGCGCGGAAGTGGTCACAACGTTGGAGGAGGACGAGTGGAAGTCTTTCGAGCCAGATTTGTGACCAGACTGAAAATATGACGTTTACTCCGAGAGGTTTTCGTAGCGTACGTCATCTCATTCATGAGTCATGGAGGCGTAGATGCCACTGTTACCGCAGCTAGAATTCGCAGAGAAACGCCTTCCTTCAGACAAGTCCCACGCGGTGGCGGTTGCATTCCCAAAGCACGGCAGCCTTGTTAGTCTGAGAAAATTCTCGTAGCTACGGGATGGCCCTTAGACGATTTTAGGCCTCTAGGTGCATTGCAGCAGAAATGCATGGGCGGGGCCAATTCTTGGACATGGCACCGTAACCCTCTTTTCTGTCTGACCTTGGCCACTTATGACAAAATTGCGAGAAAGAGGTAGGGTTACTAGAGGGTCAAAATACGAAAAGAGAGGAATTAGGTGTTACCTCAACCTTTTTCCGGCTATCCCTGACTGTCCAAAGCCTAAACAACTAATTAATTTATGCAAGAGGTACGACGAATCCAATTTTTTTCCGTGGTCTGGGGGAAAGTGTGAAACGCTTCCAAGAAGGCCACATCTACGTTTTGCAGGTTGGTAGCCAACAAAATGTCTTAAATTAAAGTTTATACTACGAGTTTAACCGCGTGCTGGTTGGTTACAACGTAATTTCTTAAATGAATTAAATTTATACTATGAGCGTAACCGCGTGTTGGTTGGAAACTTTCAACACCATTTCAGGCAACTTTATACACTGGTGTAACCACGTGCTGGCGGTTGCCTTGCACACCTTCCATAGCAACCCTCCTTGTGGGCGAGGTGCGCACCACTTTCCTATAAAAGGGGCGTCGAAAGATTCCAGGTTCGCAGTCGATCGCGCCAGCCTTAACGGTTAGCACGTTAAGATCGAGGGGATGATGCTAAAGTTTCTGTCAGTATTGGTGGCCTTAACTCTACCTCAAAGCCAAGCCAACGAAATCAACCGGTAACTTTAGATTAATATGGCTGATGATAGTTTAAAGAAAGCTCTTCCTTCAGATCCTTTAAGTTGGCTGCCGACTTTCTCGGCTCTGTGCCCGCCCTTCGAGAGTGTGACCTGGCCTACGTTTCAGCCGGCGAAATCCCCACACACCCGAATTTGCCTGACAGGTATGTGAACTTATCTACGTACCATAGCCTTTTGCACATTTTCCATTTTAGAGCAATCCTATTGCAAAGGATATCCGCAGTGGTAGTACCCAATCATGGGCGATGCATTCTGCATTATTTGGATATTGGAGGTTAGCTTACTTTATATAGTGATACGATGGTGGACCAATTACGAGCTATACAGGCGATTTTTCCGCCCTGACCTTATACCTGACTTCGGCCTGGAAGGCGGGGAAGCAGCTCGGCAACAACGACTTTTACCTCGTCAAACTTGACAAGGCATTGTTCCGCGAGCTGAGTTACTCTAACTTCACGACAGACGTCGTCGTAGACTTTCAGAACATTCAATTCGCCGTGCCAATAGTTGAGGTTAGTACTTAGTAGGCATACCTCCTACGTATACGTATTTTGTGATTCAGAATGTTGGAATGTCTCCACACAGGGTGATAAACTCTATCGCATTTACATGCCAAATGAGTTGATTCCGGATGAACCCTTTAGGGAAATCGGACTCTGGTCGGAGAAGAGAGGCACGTTTTCGTCAATTAAGATACTAGGCCGGTTTTAAAACAATATCTGCAGGCTTGTACAATGCTGAGAAGAACTTCGAAAGCAGATATGAAAATTTTGGAGCTGCCACCGTCAACGTCACTCACCCCGACGTGCTTGTCGTGTTCGCTGGCAGACTCACCTACCCGCCCAACGACACCAAGTTTGTAGTATCTTTACTTAACCCACAAAAAAATCATCGCCTTACACGTAAACCAGGGTTTGGTCTGGGGCCGACCACTACGCAGCCAAGTACGTCGCCGAAGCCTTAAACTTTACGCTAGCGTGAGCGAAGTGACAAAACACTTTCAAATGACTTAACAATAATTTCATTATGCGTATATAGGCCCTTGCACAGCATTGACGGTCAGTTCGGATCTCTGGTGGACAAGGAGAAGAACCTCTTCAATGGCATGATTGGGATGTGCCAGCGAAAGGCACGAATGTTTAATACACAGATCGAATGTGCAATCTTACTTTTTATTAGGAGGTCTTCCTTGCGATGGGTCACATCACCCGCACCGCGATCCGCTCCTCGGCCGTCGACTTCTCCTACCCGTACTTCACGACCAAGGTGGACATGCTGACGATCAAGCCGGTGCCGCTTCCAAAGTACCTGGCCATCATCTGGCCCTACCAGCCGTTCGTGTGGGCCAGCCTCGCGGCCACGGTCATGTTCATGGGACCGGTATACTGGGCATTCTCAAAGTTCGGCAGGATCGGGTATGGAATAAGGTAGGTGAGCATAATTGTATGAGATTATACTACGCTACGATACGGTAAAATTATCTTCCAGGTTCGGCTTTGTCGATGCCGTATTTCAAGTATCCATGGCGCTGGTCCTGCAAGGTACTGTACATACAATGAGCTGTCGTATTGTTGTATGTAGTATTTCTTCGATTCAAGGCATTTCCATCTGGCCGGTGTCTTGGCACGGAAGGAACCTCTTCACTACTTGGGCCGTCTTTAGCTTCATCGTCGCTTATGGTACGGACTTTGCTTTGGAGAATTTTGCCAAATACAGATAAAACTCGATTGCAGCCTATTCCGGGGGGCTCATGTCTTGCCTCACGGTACCTGCGAGGTACGAGTATCTAGGTCTTATTGTCACAATGTGAGAATGACCGATGCATGTGCTCTTCATGCAGGACTCGCCCCATAGACTCGTTTTCCCAGGTGGCCGACGACGACGAGATTCGCGTGATGGCCCGGCCCTACACCTCCATCGTCTCCTTCCTCACGAATCCGTCCAACAAGGACCCAGTGATCAGGGTACATGCTGACGTTGAGGTTCCGTACCGGTGCCTCCTAACATTTCAATTACAGACGATCGGCACGCGCATGCTCGATCAGGGCGAGGAGGTGAGCTTCAAATATAAGAACTACAAGGGCCTGCTTGAGATCACCAACGCCGACCGCGCCGTATTCTTCACCGAGACTGGAGCGCTAAAGCACGTGATCAAGATGACTCAGACGACGGCGTCGGGCGCGTCGGACTTCCACTTTGCGAAGGAGGGAATCCTGCCCTCGTGGTGGGCGTACGCGATGAGGAAGAGGGCGCCGTACAGGCCCGCGGTCAACAAGTGGTCAGTACTAAGTACTTAATAGACTGTACGTAACCTGAATATAAGTATCCGAAAATAAGGATAACCGGCAAAAAGTGCTGTCCGTGCAAGCGTTTTGCTGGCTCTCGTTTGAGCTTCACTAATTGCGGCAATAATTAAACTGTCAGTTCCTACGTCAGTCACATACTTATGAATCATACGTATGAACTGAATGTACTAACAAATATAATTACGGGCAAGTAAGATCTTATGCTTATATTCATCTTCGCAGGATCCGCCGCTTCCTCCAGTTCGGCCTCTACCAGAAGTGGATCGACATGACCGACTTGGACTACAAGCGAAACCTCTTGGCGAGGCGGAGTCAGGGACTGAAGGTAGAAATAAGAGTAATACACGTACGTACAAACCAAGAGGCCATTGCAACCCTAATTAAATCAGGTCCCGACGGTGGAGCTCAAATTTCCCGAGAATCCAGGCATCGAGGCCCTCGTATTGGACCATTTGCAGGTACCGACAAACCCTTTTGTGGAGCAGAAATAATACGTATATTCACTATGATGTCGTTTTCCTCGCAATTTATAGGGCCCTTTCATGCTCTATTTGATCGCGGTGGCCGTCGCCGTCGCCGTCATGGGCTGCGAACTCTTCGGATCGAGGGGAAAGAAAGGCGGACAGAATGAGGGACTAATGGCATTCTAATTATGAAAATGCTTGCCTTGAATGAGTCCAAGTTCCGAAGAGTAACGACCCCAAAAGGTTTCTGATCGAGAGTTTTATTTTAGAGCCTGGCCTCTTTAATTAGGAATTTCCCAACGACAGTTCGGCGCAATCGACTCGAACGTATGTGTTGCTGGGTTTGGCCTAGTTCATAGCGGTATTGATTTGGGCATGGGTGTATTCTCCGTACTTTCTAGGCTAACCAACATGGTGTTGAGTAATCCATAATAATAGTGTTTCGACAAGTGTTTGCTTGTAACCTGCACCATATGATTTAGAAAACACTGTGGATGGGATGAATGTGTACGTATACTTCGTAAAATTGGGCAATAAGTACAATTATCTCTCACGTCGGGCTTCGAATTTAACGAAAGGAGCCTACCTATGACTCGTATACTTAAGCGTACGCTTTAAACCGTGTATTGCAGACATACCTGTAAAAGGGGGGGGCGAAGCCCCCCTGATTTGGCCG
>JAAUYK010098676.1_pt1 | contig 20960 bp, 22 predicted proteins | sample 7278021 | NCBI WGS metagenome assembly JAAUYK01 (sample SAMN14350223, study PRJNA611818) | marine sediment metagenome | isolation source: surface marine sediment (1.8m) | place: French Polynesia: Moorea | collected 2018-08
ATAACGGTAATGGCGATGTAGATGCTCATGCCCAATTTAAAGTTGAATCCGGTGAAATTTGGGATGAAGACATAAAGCTGCCTTCCCCTGATTTAATCGTTGGGGATGATTGGACAATTTTTTACCGTACCGGTGCTACCGGAGAATGGAATGCAGTTAAAAACCATCCGTTTCCTGTATACAACGGTGCCTTACCTTCTGCTGACCGGGCTTACTACAACGAATGGACCGGCAGTACCTGGCAACTAACTGAAGTGCCTTTGGACGGTGATTTTGTGTTGATGCACATTTTTGCTACCAATGACCCAGATCAACCTTTGGTCTCAATCATGGGTCAAAATCAATACACTTCTGTCGGTGCAGCTCGAGCAGCAGCTCCTACTGAAATTTTTCAAATGGAGTTGGATGGTCTTCCTACTCCAGAATACAAATCATTGTACTCAATTATTTTTCAAACCAATGACGGAGCTTATACCAATCAGGTTCATAGTCGTATTCGACCTGATGATAATGGTAATGCTTTTCAAGATTGGAGATTAAAAGACACAGGTATCAGATCCTCATGAGTATTGATTACGAATTAGAAAAAGCCAAAAACAAAAAACGCCAAGAAGTTAAATGGTGGCTCCAAGAACAAGAGGAAAATTCCATTAACGTTAACGGCGTAGATTGGCATTCCGGGTATGAATCCGGTATGAGACTTGACGCTGCTCGTCGATTATCGATGGAAGCCGGCTTAACCGAAGTCAACTTTTCGGACATCAACAATGTGTATCACACGTTGACGATTCCACAAGCAACAGCGGTAGTACTTGCTGTTGGCGCAGATTTCCAAACCAAGTTTGCTCAAAAACAAGCTTGGATGGTTGCTATTGCCAACGCAACTACCATTGCTGAATTACCAACAATAACCTAATAGGATTGTTATATGACCCCTGAAGAAATTAAAAAACAAGCACCGCAACACAAAAACCATGCAGCAGATACTGCCACCAACCCTGATGCAGAAGCTACATCATCTAACCAGGCAGTGCTGGTGCCTTTGACTATGATGCAATCGGTGATTTCGTTACTCAAAACAGAGCTGCCAATGATAAAAGCTGAACCTGCAGTTCGAGCTTTATCAAGCTGTGCTGTTGTGGTGATTCCACCGGGAAATCAAAAATCTGAGGAATAGCCGTGAGCACCGATAACAACAAGATCCAAATCATGTTTACAACCAGCAACAGCCCTATTTCCTGGTTGATTCGTTTATTCACCTGGAGCAAGTGGAGCCATGTGGAGTACGTATTTGGTGAATGGGTTATCGGTGCAGTTGAGCTTCAGGGTGTTCGAAAAGAGCCCCTGGACCTCATGAAACTACGCTGTTCTCGATGGGAAATCTACGAATTTGAGGGTGATAATGTTGGTATGGCAAAGACTATGCACAGCATTATTGGTCTCCCATATGACTATTCTGCTATCCTTGGAATCGTATTTAGACGAAATTGGGAAGAAAGTCTCCGTTGGTTTTGCAGTGAAGCAATTGTCTGGGCTGCCCGACAAAATGGAGTAAATTTGATTGCCGATGCCAAACACCGAGTTACTCCGAGAGATCTGAGTATCTCACCGTTACTAACAAAGGTAGATCAAAGTGACTGAGACAACGAGCGTTCAAGTAGAACGTGATGGCGTAAGACTAGGCTGGAACGTACTGGCAATCATGGCAAGCCTTGGTTTAGGGCTTTACGTCACCAGCATTATTGCTCCTCTAAAACAAACTCAAATTACCATCCAAAAAGACCTGGTTCAATTGCATAAAACCTTTCAGAACCATGCCGACCATATTCTTGATGATCATGCCAATTATGGGTATGCCATAAAAGAACAAGAAAAAGACATTGAGAACCTCGAGGAAGATGTAGCCGAATTAAAATCCGACATTAAATCTTTACAAGGTAACTCAAAATGAAAACTCAGCTTTTTCACTATCCTCCAAATGAACGACTACTGGCAATAGCTTATATGATTGAAAGCTGGATTACTCGAATGCCCTTTGCCCAAGGTGTTTTAGTAATGGTAGGCGTAGGTATACTAATTGGCTCACTCAGTTTTGATGAAGCTACAACTTTAGCTATTGTGGTTCGATACGTATCGGCTGCAGCGGTATTGTTTTTTGGTTTACTTTCGTTGTATGTTTTATCCAAGGATCGAAGATACCCACGAAGGTATTTGCAGCTGGCTATACTAATTCTGTTGGGATTGGATCTTTCTTATTTTATCCCACTGTCTTCAGTGATGTATTCCATTATTCATGGTTTTGGAGTGTTGGGATTGGTCATTGTTTTGTTCCTGATGTCGATTCGACATGGGATCCATTGTATCCCCAAGGAAAAAGAACGAAGGTATCATAATGGGCATAGCTTCTATTATTGAAGGCGATGAAATTCCGTTAATGCTTTTTCTCCGGGGTGGGGAATCAAATCTCTATCCCCAGGCGGTTATTCGAGATGCTGCGGGTGCTGTTGTTGATACAGTCAATTTAACCCATCAGGCAGACGGAATTTACATCAATGCTGGTGCAGCTGTATTGATGCCAGCAACGCCTTTGGTAAGTGTGCATTTCAAAGTGTATGCTGAAGCTACGTACACCACGGAATCACTGCGATATAGCCCTGCAGTAGATACATTTGCCCGATTGCTTGACGCAATCAAGGCTAAAACTGATCAGATGAACTTTACAGTTCCAGATCATTTGGATGTCAATATGCGATACCACAATGATCTGGAAGAATACGGATCCGGTACACCTGGAGATCCGTGGCGAGGTTATCCATGAGTGGTGGATATGATCCTCAAGCATATGATGAAACAGCATACCAGGTTTGTGCATACGACATTTTCCTGGATGCTATTTGCGATTTTTGGTTTGAAGAACAAAACTTTAAGCTGTGCATGACACGGGTTCTTAGATTTGCATTGCAAGTACGATGACGTTTACTCTACCGATAACACGCTTTAAGAAGTGCCAAGTTAGTAAAACTTTGAAGGTTAATCTGCAATTACAGAAACCAACCAAAGTCGATAAACAACTGCTGTGCGTAGTAGTCAAACCGTTTCGAATTAGGTTGGATTAAAATATGGCAATAAATTGCGAAGAAAAACAGCTACGAGTTGGAGATGTTGGTACACATCTGGAGATTGAAGTATTAGAAGATTGTAATGTTCCTCTGGATATTTCGACTGCCAGCGTAAAGGACATTACAATTCAACGCCCTGACAAAACCACGGTTGTCAAAAATGGTATTTTCACCACTGACGGTACTGATGGGAAGGTTTACTTCCTTACTGCAGCAGGGGATCTAAATATTGAAGGAACTTACTCGATTCAAATTTACCTGGAACTCCCTACCTGGCAGGGATACTCCTGTATCGATGAATTCGAAGTTCACGACAATTTGGGGTAAGACATGGCCGGCGACGAACCTAAAAAATTAACAAAGCAAGAATTACTGAAAGCTTTTAAAGAAGACCTTCGAGCTGCTGACACGCTCCGTCAGGAGATGGTAGCTAAAGTTGACCAATGGAAAAAAGAGTACAACGGTGAACCTTATGGCAATGAAGAAAAAGGCAAATCAGAAATCGTCTCTCGAGACATTAAAAGGCAAGACGAATGGCAACACGCATCGGTCAAAGATCCCTTTGTTGCAGATTCTGACATCATCAAATGTTCACCTGTTACCTTTGAGGACCGCAAAGCCGCTGAACAAAACCAGCTCGTCTTAAATCATCAATTCACTCGTCTGTTCAATCGCTACAAATTTATGACAGACGTAATCAAGCTGTACTACAAAGAAGGTACGGTTATTGTCAAGTGCTCCTGGGATTACGAAGACGAAGAGGAAGAAGTTGAAATGCCGGTAATGGCTATAGAGCCGTTAACCGGAAACCCAGTACAGATTGATACCAAGTTGGTCAAACAACTTAAGGTTCTTATAAATAAACCTGATGCTGAGTGCTGCCGTATTGAAGATATTTATATGGACCCCACAGCTATGGGTTGTGTGGAAAAAGCTCAATTCTTTATCCATCGATATGAAAGTGACATCAGTACGCTTCGCAAAGCCGGCAAATACAAAAATCTCGACAAGCTTGCCAAAAATCTTATTCGAGATGATGGCGATGATTTTGATGAAGAAGACGAAACCGAATTTACGTTCCTGGATAAAGCTCGGAAAAAGCTTATCGTTTACGAATATTGGGGCAACTACGATGTTAATAATGACGGCATTGCTGAGCCTATTGTTTGCACCTGGGTAAATGACATCATTCTGCAACTTCAGGAAAACCCTTATCCGGATAAACAAATCCCCTTCCTGGTCATTGCTAACAACTCAACGCCATTTCATCTTTATGGTGAAGGGGCTCCAGAGTTAGTGGGTGATAACCAAAAGGTCAACACAGCTCTTAAGCGTGGTGTCATGGATAACATGGCAAACTCCAACAATGCCCAAAAAGGTATTCGAAATGGAGCGTTGGATGCTCTTAACAAGAAACGTTTTCTCAATGGAAAGAATTTTGAATTTAATGGCACAACAGCTGATTTTTACGAAGGGGGTTACAACGCTATTCCGAACTCTGTGTTCAACGTTATGGAGATGGTAAACAATGAAACAGAGTCTATGCTGGGTGTTAAGTCTTTTACAGGGGGCATTTCAGGTGCTGGTCTTGGATCTACCGCAACGTCTGCTCGAGGTGCTCTTGATGCTGTTTCAGTGCGTCGTTTGGATATTGTCCGGAACATCGCTGAAAACCTCATCAAGCCCCTCATGCGAAAATGGATGGCATACAATGCGGAATTTCTTCGCCCACAAGAAATAATTCGAATTACCAACGAACAGTTTGTTGAAGTCAAACGTGACGATTTACGTGGTGAAATCGATATTCGAATTGAAGTATCTACTGCAGAAGACAACTCTGCTAAAGCCCAGGAACTGGCATTTTTACTGCAAACCCTGGGTCAAAACATGGATAACGGTATGCGAAACCTGTTGATGGGACAGATTGCCAAGCTTCACAAGATGCCTGACTTGGCGCATCAGCTGGAGAATTTCCAGCCACAGCCAGATCCATACGTAGAAGAAATGAAAAAATGGGAGCTCGAAAAGCTCAAAGCAGAAGTCTTCGAGCGTCAATCTCGTTCTGTTGAAAATGAAACTGATGTCCGTGCCAAAACCGCCAAAGCTACCCTTGACGAGGCGAGAGCCCGTCATTTGGGTGCTGACACGGATCTCAAGGATCAAGAATTTGTTCGTAAAGCTGATGGCTCGGAATTCCGGGAAAAGATGGCTGAAAAAGAACATGATCGAGATAGCAATTTGTTAACTCATATGGCTGATAATCAATCGAAGGAAAGTATGAAAGCAGCCGATCTGTTGACCAAACAGTAAAGGCTGCTATAACATATAGACACTTTTAATTAACCAGGACTCAAAATGAGCAACCAAGACGTACTCGAAACGATTGAAATTGAACATCACCTACAAATGGGTGAAGCTTTAAACCGTCTTCGTGAAAACCCAGATTTTCAAAAAGTCATCATGGAAGGGTATCTGAAAGACAAGGTTTTGGCTTCTGTCAGTATGTTGGCAGTACCTCAAATTGCAGAACAAAATCGTCGTCCTGGTGTAATGGAAGACCTGATTTCAGCCAGTAATCTCCAGTATTTCTTCCAAATGGTGGATAACTTTTACGAAGGTGCAAAGAATCCTATCCTGAGTGATGAAGAAGAAGCTGCTTTAGCTGCAGCGGAAGAGGATAAAGGAGTACACTAATGCCGGATGATAAAAAAGAAGAGCTTACCCAAGAAGACGTTTTCTCGAACGACATCGATCCCCTCGACGGAATACGAGCGTTACGTAAAGAGGAAGGCGTTTCTGAAGAAGATCTTCCTCCGGCATCTGAGGACGTATCGGATACACCTGCAGATACAAGCACGGACAACGATGACGACCTTAAAGAGTTTGATGATCAGCCTGGTGACGACACTCAAAACCAGGATCAAGATACGTCTAATGATCAAACTGATGATCAAGCTGCTCAACAAACTGACCAACAGCCTACGGGAGACCAAGACAATGGCTTGCAAGCAACCGAAGAAGGGCAGACCAATGCCGAAGAAACCACCAAGAAGGCCACGGTAGATTCTCAAGAAAAACTAAAATTCAAAGCTAACGGACAAGAATTTGAATTCACTCCAGATGAGATCGTAGATCAATTTGGTACAGTCTTTGGTCAAGCCATGGACTATACTAAAAAGATGCAGCAGATTGCTCCGTACCGGAAGATGATTTCTGCAATCGAAGCTGAAGGCATTACCCAGGAACAGCTTAACCTGGCTATTGATGCGTTAAAAGGCGATAAGGGTGCGCTGCAACAAATTATCAAAGAGCATGAGATAGAAACTTTTGATCTCGAGCCAGAAGACGGTCAAGCTACGTACCAGCCTAAGCAGTATGGCAAAGACGAGCATACTTTGGCAATTGAAGAAGTTACTTCTAAAATTGCTGGTGACAGCGAATTCAAGATCACCGTTGATGTCATTGACAATCAATGGGATCAAAAATCCAGAGAGGCATTTGCAAATAACCCTAAACTCATTAGTGGCTTGCATCATGACATAAAATCTGGTTTATTTGACGAAGTATCGCCCCGTGCGATGAAAATGAAAGTTCTCGATGGAAATTCGAAATCTGACATTGAATACTACATCCTTGCAGGTGAACAACTTCGCTTGGAAAAACAGGAAACTTCACAGCAGACTGTTGACCAAGTGAACCAACAAACACAAGATGCAGTAGACAATGCAGATCAAGCATCATCAGAGGCTCAGCGTAAGCGAGCAGCATCCTCAACTCGAACAAGAGCTGATCGTAAAGGTGTCATCGACTATATGGACGATGACGATGAAGCATTTGACGCTTGGTACGCCAATCTCCAAGCTTCTAACTGAGGAATCTTACGATGCCTGATAATGTATACGGTGGTGTCTCCGGTTTATCGACACACGGACAAAATACAATTGTCCATTACTACGACAAAGCGGGTGTAAAAGCCGCTAACGCCATTGCTGTTTATGCACAGTGGGCGGATCGTCGTTCAATGCCCCTGAAAATGGGTATGACCTACAAGGTCTCCAAGTGGCTGCACATCTATGATCGTGAAGTAGCTGATGCAGATTTCGCTTCCCTGGGTTACTTGACTGCTCGTAACATCGTTGATGTTTCTGACGGTATTGCATCTGATGCAGCCCTGACTGAAGGTGCTGGTGCAGTTAACAAGCGCACCATCAAGAAAGTAACCATCGAAACTTCATTCGCTCGTTACGGCGAGATGATCGATTACACCGATGAAGTCGAGATGTTTGCTGAAGACATGGTACAGGTTCACTACCGTGAAGAGCTGGGTCTCCTGGCGAATCGTCGTGCAGAGGATCTGATTCAGCTTGATATGCTGTCTACTACCACTGTCATGTACCCTGGTACTGCTACTTCTCTGGTTACTGTAGGTGGTGATACCACTGCAGCTAACGGTTCCGAAGACGACCTGTCTCGAGTTTCTTACGACCTGATCCGCAAGGGTGTTCGTAAGCTGGTTCGTAACCGTGCGATGAAAAACACTTCAATCGTCACTGGTTCTACCAAGATCGATACTCGTACCGTCAACAAGGCGTTTTACGCCATCATCGGTCCTGAAGTGAAGTACGATCTGGAGAACCTGACTCGAGGTGCTACCTACGAGACTGAGTTCGTTTACGTCCCTGCATACAAGTATGCTGACGCTTCGAACTTGGCTGAAGGTGAAGTCGGTGCAATGAACGATGTTCGTTTCATCGAATCTGAGTCTCAACTGGTTTACCGTGGTGCCGGTGCTATTGTACCTGCTTCTTACGCTGGTGAACTGGCTGAAACCACTCACGACGCTGCGTCTGCCGCTGCTCTGAATACCTTCACCGGTACTTCTGACTACGCTGACACCGAGCAACGTTTTGACGTGTTCCCAATCCTGTTCCCTACCAAGGGTTCTTTTGCTACTGTCGGTCTGAAAGGACACGGCAAGATCAAGTTCAATTCTCAGGCTCCGTCCAAGATTGAACTGAGCAACCCATACGGTACTCAGGGTTTCTTCAGCTACAACATGTGGTACGCCGGTATCATTCTTCGTGAAGAACGTCTTCTGAAGATGCTGGTCTGTGCGTCTGCATAAACCCTAACGATGGGGGCTCCTCCGGGAGCCCTCATTTTTAATTAACCGAAAGGAATTAAATATGTCATCTACTGAACGTGAAAAACTGATTGAAGAAGCCAACGAACTTGGCTTGGAATTTGCCAAGAATACTTCTACCAAGAAGTTAAAAACTATGGTTGCCGAAGCAAACGGCGAACCTACCCCAGTAGATGAAACTCCGCCTCCGAGCCCTGCAGTAAAAGCTGAAGCACCTGCAGAAGAAGAACCTGCACAACCTGTTAACCCTTCTGCTCCAATGAGTCGAGCTTCAAACATGCGTGAGCGTGTTCGTTTAGCCAAGCAACGTGCTTTCAAAAAACGTGTGGTAACGATCACAAACAAAGACAACCGTGAAAACGATGTCATGACTACAGCTCCGCTGAGCTTCGAAAATCAGTATTTTGGTCTTGCCAAAAATGTTCCTCTGGACATTCCAGTAGAACTCGAGCAAGGTCTTATCGACGTTGCCGAAACTACGATGATGACTTTGCACCGTGATGAAATTATCGATGGCAAGCGTACCGGTAACAAAGTACCTCAACGTGTAAAAAAATACGCTGTGAGTTACGCCAAATCGTAACTTAAATGTACCTATTAAATGAAGAGACGACGATTCAGTGGGAGATTCTGGCAACAGCGTCTCCTCCTGCGTATGGAGATTTGGATCTTCTCTTAATTGACCCTGCCGGTAACGTCACGTATATCGATGACGCAATTGCTGTACCTGATTACACTCCGCCTACTGTCAGCACTCCTGGTTCTGCAACTTACAAAATCACTCCTTCTTTAGAAGGCTTGTACAAAATTCGTCTGGTTGTTGGTGACTCCAACAGCTATCAAATCCTGTCCAAAGTCGAAATGTTCGTCTTTGACAATACTCTGGTCACTTCTCCGTACACTGATGAGATTGGCAGACCAGCTCCATATGACATTAATTTTTACCTCCAAGGTTACATGGTATCCAGTGAGATCTACGGTACTTTCGTAGCATCACGAACTATATCCTTGGACCTCAATGCTCCAGCTTCTCGGGCTCTTTGCGAAGAAGCACCTGAGTTTTTTGAAACCACTTTTCTGATTCTGTACAACGGAACTCAAATCGGCACAGTTGTGTTTCCGATAGAATCTTATGAAGGCATTATCACAGTCAGTCCTCAGTTGATCAGCATAGGCGATAAGCTGCAAATCAAAGTTGGACCAGGGGTAGTTGATGATCGTATCCGAGATGTCGCTATTAACCTGGTAGGATGCTGTACGGTCGTACCATGCACCGTACTGTGATGCCATGCCTATTTATGTCGGTTACACCCAAAAACGACGCACCATAAACGTTGTCACTGCAGGTGGCGATCAGTTTCTGCTATGCCCTCCTGGGCAAATCACAATCAAAGCCGAACTCAATGATGAAACCAATCTGAGAAATCTTACCCGCCGTTGGGTTCAAACCAAAGGTATCGATGTAGTTCTGGCAGATCCAGAAGCACTGGAAACCACATTTCCTTTTGCTACTACCGAAGACAAAACGTTTCGCTACGTTCTGGATGAAGGAACATCTCGAGAACGTTATAAAGAGCTGAACATTTTTTACACGCCAACCAGTATTGCTAACGAATCTAACGCCAAAGGAATCCGCAATACAACTACTTATACCGTACCAAATTTAACTTCTCAACCAACGTTGTTGACTCCACCGTTAGATGGCTCATTCAATGCTGATGTTCCTGGTATCGATGGTACACGGTATCAATGGGATCCTGTTTCTGTAGGAGGTTGGGTAGGCAATGAAGTCAAACTTGAAATCTTGTCAGACCCTAATTACGTAGTGGATCCGGAAATGGTGTATGCCACTTACTTACCGGATGATTACCCTTACGATCTACGGTTGCCAAATGGTGTTTACAAATTCCGGTATTACTACTCGTTTCCTGGTGGAATTATTAAATATGTGGATTCTCCACTGATTGTTTCAAACTCATTCACCGAAGATAAGTACCGGATTATCCATGATGTATATGGACCGAACCTGTCTCAATCTCGGTTGAATGAGCTGAAAAGAGTCAGCATTGCAAGGCAAGCAATTAGCCATGAAGAACTCTTGTTGGATAGCGTAGTTGTTGGCTTTAGCCAAAACATTGTAAGATTTACTCCAGTACGGGTGGACTACATTAACTACCCAATTTTAAATGATGAATACAAGATTGTGCATACAACACAGTCAGCCTTAAGCAACGTCACCAGATTAGATCCTTCTAATATTGGTAACTAAAGAGAAAAGTTATGGAACTGATCGGTCAAGTAACAGCAGTATTTCGAGATAAAGATACTGGTGAAATTACAAAAATTAAAAAAGCTGAAAATCATATTCAGGATCGTTTCCTGGAAGATTTAATTGTTGGTAGTAGTCAATTAGGTGATCAGCTTTTTGTTAACGACATCAACCCAGGCAAACAGCGTCGAGATTGGGGTTCTCAAATTTCTGGTGGTCGAGCAGGAAATGATATTTCTGGTGTACCAAATCCCCAACGAACTCAAAATGCAGAACCTGGTATTCATCTTTACGAATGTATTCAACGTTTCGATGCACCAGCTTCTGATTACACCATTAACATTGCTGGAGTTGCTCAAAATTACGTCACTATTAGTGGTGGCTATGCTAATAACGTTATGGCTGTGGTTTGGTTTGAAACTCCTTGTATTCAAACAACAACTGAAACACTTGACCTGTATTATCGAATTCAATTTAAGTTTGATCAGAATTGGGAAACCTGGACTTTAGGATCTGATGAAGCTGAAAACATTAATGGCTGGGAAGCTTACCAGTGGTTTCGTTATGTAACTGATGCAACTAATGCTCATTTGCTCGAACAAGCAATTAACTACCACGGATTTGGCATGATGCCAAAAGTAAATTACCGAAAATTATTTACAGAAAATTATAGTAGTCAAAATGCTGATCAAACAATTGCAAATTTTAATAACTACCTTGACATCAGTAACCCACTTTATTACCGAAAAGGAACCAGGGTAACGTTTCCAATTACTGAAGCTGTTGGCTGGTTTTTTACACATGTCGGACCAAGAATAGATGCATTAAGGCATAAAATTCTTCAAAACGGAGAAAGCCCTCTTCAATCAGTTTTTGGTCATCGAGATACGTCTGATACTCCATTTTACAATGCCGCAAATGCTCAAACAGGATTAGGCACCGTAGCTGTTAATGCTGATGCATATACTTACCCGAATCCTTTTGCCAAATGGTTTAAAGTTGAAATTGAAGATGCTGGTCTTGTAGGTGTAGGCACTTACAAATTTCGATTCAGAAATCACTTTGGTGTTGTTGGCAATACGTTTGAAAACACAGAGCGTTGTCGATTAGCTGCTACTTTTTTTGAATCAGCCTACATGAATGATGGATTTGCTATTTGTCGTGATGACAAAGACACTTGGAGCACTAATGTAGATGCTGGTGCTTCTACTTTTCCATACAAATATAAGTCCAACTTGGATTACATCTGGATTTGGAAAGATGAAATTTGTGTATGGAATTTAGAAACCTGTGAAGGTATTCCTTTTGACAATACGACTATTATTGGCACTGACTTAATTCCTCGATTCTTGGTTGAAGACATTAGTCAGGTTACTCACGATACTAGCGATAATATCTACGTGGCTTGTAAGAATACCGGTCTTTATATTCTTAATGCTGCTTTGGATAACCTGGATGTCATTGACAATACTGTAACCGGTCTTGCTGGAACACTAGGCTGTCAAGGCGTAGCTATCGGCAATGCCGGCAGAATCTGGGCTTTCTTTGATCATGCTACAACTCCAGATCTTTATTATTCAGATGACAGCGGAGTTTCTTGGACTCCTTGTGGGCTTGTTCATGCACCAATTACCAGTGGACTGTTAGTTAACAGTGTTCATGCTGATCGAAATGATGCAGGTGGTAAAGTTGGTATTGGTTACTACAACAACACCACTACCGATGATCGTCAGCTCGATATTGTATGGTGGGATCATGCAATCACCACTGCAATTCAAGGACCAACAGCTGTTGGGTTTTTCCGAAACAATGAAGCCATTGCAGCCTATGGACAATTTGCTTATCAAGATGGACATAATTACTACTTGGCTTTTGCCTGGGGGTGTTCTCCTGATGATGGTTTATGGGCATCTGTTAACCGTCGAACTACTTATAACGATATTGTACAGCCTTGCTTTATGACTTTTGGTTCTGCAACAGTTGTTGGTGATTCAAGAGCTCAAGATTTAGATGGCAGCTATTGTATGTACCTTAACTGGGTTAAAGATGCCAGTGGTACAGATGCCATTATTTATGCAAGTCATAATGGAGAAAATGCTGGTCAAGCAAGTCAAGGTCATTGCATTTGCTTAATGGAAAGTGATGGAACTACTATCGAATACGTTTGGGGAAATAATTTAGGCAATGAGCATTACATGGATGGTGATGGACCTTTTATTCACATTGAAGATGGCGTATGGCTTTGCATACGAGACTTCAACAGCCCATCAGTAAGTAACAAAGATAACGTTACAAATTTCTGGTTATTGATGGCACAACTTCCTACTGACATGTCTGAGTTGGACAGTAATCCTGGACTTAATAAAATCATGTTTCCTTCTTATGGTTGGAATGGTACGGCTTGGGAACGTGATCATCCTGGTGTTAAAACCATTCATGCTGCAGCAGAAGAATTGCTGTATGGCATTACAATGGCTTTTGATGATGACAGCGGAACAAACATTTTTGTTGATACCGATTTTTATTCTTTCGGTATTGGTGATGGCATCTGGTTAGATGGATCCACTAGCTTTGAATTCGAATACCACATGTACACAAAACCATCGTACATTTCTCGAGAAATTGAAGCTCCAACATTGCCGGCATCTACCAAAGTACCGAACAACATTATTAATTTTCAAACTGATCAAATTAGTGATTTCCAAGATGTTCTGGGACTTGATTGCGGTGGTGGTTTAGGCAGTTTGGAAGGTACAGGTACTGCAGCTATTGACGATTACAATTCAGGTGCTCGATCTCTTAACCCAGCTATTGATGGCAGCCTGTTATCATTTTTACCCAACAACACCTACATTCCTGGCACTGAAGTTAACAACGTGCAAGGTTGGGTTGAATGGGCTGTTGATCATACCGTTGGTGCAAAAACACAATGGTACGTTGGTGTCAGCTCATCAGCTCAGATTGGCGAACCACTTGATGAAACGACTATTGAACACGCTATTCATATGGATACTGAAGGTTACTTGCCTGGTGATAATAGCGTTATGCAGGCTCGAGTCGTTGAAGGCGGAATTGAACGAGCCACTGTAGATAACCTCCCAGTAGATACTGTTCGTTTTCGAATTGCGTTGCTGACCAACAGCAGAATGCTTTACCAGTATTACACACCCGAACTGGGTTGGCAGGAGTTGTACATTACGCCATTGGGTACAACAACTATTCAGAATTATTATCTGGATGTTGCTGCAGCACCTGACAGTAACTATGGTTTGGAAGATCTGACATTCAACTACCTGGATACCAGTAACCCAGATTATTACTTGTACTTGGGTAACGGTTTAGATGTCGGATTATTTGATGACGATTTTTATGCCGTCGATCCTGATTTTATCACTGTCATTATTGACGGTACTGAATCCGTTAATGTGGGTGCCAATGATTCAGCTTCAGTTTTGAACGCAAACTCTTATTCTATTTTTCCATTTAGCGGAGTCATTCGGTACAGTGCTTCTGATGTTGGAAAAACAGTTGAGGCTAAATACACAACAATTGCACACAGCTAATTATGTTTGTAAAAGATACGACAATCGAAATTAACTGGCTGATACCTGCAAGCTCTCAGGTATATGCTTACACTGATTTTGATGTCATTGTAAAAAAGCCTGACGGTAGCAGTCAGTATTTAGACGGCGTAGATGATAATCCCATTTTGCCAGAAGATTTTATTGCCCCCACAGTAGACACTATCGGTGGCATTTCGTATCGATTAACTCCAGACACTAAAGGTGTGTGGGTTGTAATTTTAACTATCGGAGACTCTGCCGACAGTGACATTTATTATGAGTACTACCTTCGAGTAAGTGAGCCGGATACTCATATTTACCAACAAGTAAACCTGGGATAAAGCCATGGCAGATATTGATCTAACAAATTTAACCAACAGTACTGATACTGATGAAGGCAATGGCGTATTTGATTTGCTTATCCAGGCTGTTGAACGACACATTGAAGGACAGTTTGATGAAGGACGAATTACCGGTACAGACTTTGCAACTGTGTACCTGGGGTCAATGCAAACTGTTTTGCAACAATCCATTCAATTTCTTTTAACCGAACAGGAAGCAGATAAAAAAGCAGATCTTATTGCTGAACAAATTGTTTCTGAGCAAAAAAAGAATGAAGCCGGAGGTTTAATCGATCTTGAGAAACAAAAAGTTCAAGAAGGCATTGATCTCATTATTGCTCAAACTGCAAACCAATATGAACAGATCAGTGCTTCTCGACAGAACACTGTTCGTGAAAATCTTTTAAACAGTAAAGCGGTCATTAAATTGGATAAAGATACTGAGCTGGTTATCAGTCAAAACTCTGAGCTATTGCTTAATGGCCCAGTAGATCGAGATTTGAAAACAGAGCAAAAAATTGCTGTAACCAGTGGAGCTTTGGATAAAACCAATGAAACCAACGCTAAGGTTGCATTGATCAATGCTCAAGAACTTGAGGTAGAAGCCAGCACAGTTCGTAACGATGCCGAGTCTGCCAAGAAAGTACTGTTGCTCGATGCTCAAACTATCGGTTTCCGTGCAGATTCTAAGCAGAAATTGCTCAAGACCATGATGGATGGTGTGGCAGTAGATACCACAACTAATGGTATTCCGTTAACTACGGATATGACTCAAGCTACTGCTATTGAAGCTGTTGCAAACGATATTCTGGATGATTGGGTTTCTTCGGTTAATATCTAATGGGTACGAAGGTTTACACTTCGAAAAGCTCAGTAAAGGTTTATGGCGATAATACAGAAGACGTACTTCAAAAAGCTTCAAACCGAGCTGTTCTTGATTTTGTAACTGTTGGGCAAGAACGGTTTTATAACTATTGGGCTCGAGAATTTTTCCTGCGTAAAGGTCAAATGCTTGGCTACTTTCGCTGGGCAGAAATTTTTCAGACTAGCGGTGGGGCATCTGGCTACTATTTAGGATTGCCTACTTTTAATGTATACGGAGTCAGTTTTGATGAAGTTGCTATTGAAAATGCTCTGAATACCGATCTTGGTGGTGGACCTTATAACCTTCTTGATGCTCAAACTAATTCTGTAGATATTGAGCTTTACTGGTATTACAAACTTCAAGCTGCTCCTTATTACTACCAACCGTTTATTAATCAAGTTACTTACTTGTCAAAAACGGATTGGACAATTACCAGAATTTTTTACGATCTGGATGAAAACTTTCCATTTCTCAGCACATATCGAATGGACTTGGTACGCAATGACAAAGACGTATTGTTATGGGTTGAAGCAGTTGAGTATGTCGAAGAAGGAGCTGACATTACTTACATCATTCATTCGAATGTTTTAGTTCCTCGGGGTTGTTCAATTGATATAAATCTCACCTGGAATGCTACTGGTGTACAACCAAATCCACCATTACCAGTGGTAACAATGCCAGAACTTACTAATAGAATTGAAGTTGTCATTACCACATTAGCTACCGGCGTAGATGATGGAACCCGCAGTTTAGAACTCACCATTGCTTCTGCAGTTGACGTTAATAGTACTTTCAATTCTGTTGGACCGGAAACTGGAGGTGGTGCTCGAGACAGTAAAAGTGTCGATATTATCGATACCTTTGCTCCTAAACTTTATGCTGATTGCCAATTAATTACTGAAGAAGATCTTACACAGGTGTCCATTACATTTGAGCTGTCAGCCATTAATGAAGACCCTGCTGTTCCTGGTGTACCTATTCCTTTTACTTGTGACGCAGTTGCTCAAGATGGTTCAGCCATTAATGGAACAGATTATCAGTTTGCTTTAGCAAATTTATCGTTTGCTGGCAATGCAGGGGATACTCAAACAGTTATTGCTACCTGGATTGGTAATGTACCTGATACGCAAACTAAATGGTTTCGAATTAACCTGACTAATTTTGTTTCATCCAATCCTTTATTTGTGCCTACTAGTACATCTCCTCGCATTGAAGTGTACGCCACTATTCGAGATCAGCCTGCAGTTACCCAGGGACCAGACATTGAAGAATTGGGCGTAGATATTGGTGACGATAATTTTGACTATGACGAAGACGTTCTCATGGTCCGATACCACGATACTGCAGATCCAGAAACCAGATGGTATTACTGGCTTTATGATTATGATGATGGAACATACAGTGGGTTAGAACCGGTATACGATGTGCAAAGCATTGATGACATGTACCCTGCCGGCATTATTCGTAGGCAAAAAAGTTTTATCAATGACAACAAAACTACTGATGCTTATCGAACTACCCGGCTGTTATTGAAACGTGTTGGTTTGGATATTGATGAAATTACCGATAACCTGGCAGAGCAAGATGGTTATGAAGACGTTGATGATGCTTTTACCAACTTTGCAGTATCTCCTGACGATAATCATCCACTAATTTCAAAACTGCTGTTTATTCATTTTCGATACATCATTGTCGATTTAGATCTGACATCCAATACTGGTGAATACCGAACTTATTATGTTGAGCAAGACGCTAACAACGAAACCATTTGGTACGATCAATTTATTGATGAAGATGTAGTTGGAACTATTCCTGGAGGTAACACTGCAGTTGGTACGTATTACCATGAGGTTCAAAGTTTTATTACTGGCTATCGAGAACCTTTTAACGACAACCAATCTCCTTCACCAATTTATGCTGATTGGCTTTATATTTACCATCAGAAAACTGAAACAACTTATGATCGAATTGGACTTCGTGATTTACGATCAAAGTCCCGTATCAGCTATTCTGGGAAAACTAGATATAAAGTAAACGGTATTGTTGAACGTCAAGGTTTTTGGTTTGTTCCAACCGTTGATGAACCTGAACATTTAACCATTCCAATTTCTCGAAGTATTTTTGAAAATAGCTTCGATTACAAAGAACAGATGGTAGTGTTTCAATACATCTTTCGTATCGATGTTTACTCTATCGATATTGTAAAAACCAAATGGTATGAAGGCAGTTTCTTTAAAGCACTGTTCACTTTTGCGGCTATTGTTGTAACGATAACAACAGCAGGTGCAGCTGGTGGTTTTTTAGCAGCATTAACCACCCTGGCAATTAATGCGCTCGTACTGAAACTGGTAATTTATATCGCAGAAGAAACCGGCAACTTGGAACTGGCAGTATTGATCGGCGTAGTTGCCAGTATTTACCTGGGTGGCTTTGCTGGCTTTGATTTAGGTACTGCTCAAGGCTTAACAGGAGCCGTTACTAAATTTAGCGAGATCTACTCAGCAGGAGCTGAAGGCATTGTTGAAGGACTCGAAAATGAACTGGATGACATCAATGCCGAAATTGATGAGATCCGTGGACAAATGGAAGACCTTGACCTATACGATAGTGGTATCACTGGGGAATTCTACAGAGACCTTCTAAAATCAGTGGACACTTTGATATACTCAGGTCGAGACATGCAATTTGAGTTTGATCAAATGCTGAGTGGAGGCTATGATCGACTTATCTACAGCTTTCATCAGAACCTTTTACGCAATGGACTAGAATAGTTTAACGAGGTATACCAAATGTCAGAATTACTACGATTGTTTACAGGCGGAGGAAACACAAATCCAAATATGAGTCCGGTTACTCCTGGTGGTGGTATTCCTAATTTGGGTGGTATTGATATGGGTATGCTCAATAAATATATACAACAACAAATGGGTCCAAGCACGTTGATGGGTGGCAAAACTGGCAGCGTTCTTGGGCAAGATTATGGTCTTGCTAATATTGCAGAAATTGCAGGTACTACTGCCGGAATCTTAGCGTTACCTGGACAATTTGAAATGGCAGATCTTCAAATCGGTCTGGCAGAAAATCAACTGGATCGGGGCGAACAAGCTCTTGCTCAAGCAGAAGCTGATTACGAGTTTGGTCAAAAACGCCGTGGCGCTGCTTTGGCAAATCGTGGATTAGCATAATGGCTACTGCTCCTGGTGCAAACCTTCTTGCTCGGTACAACGCAGGTACTGCTTCTCCAAACAAATTAAATTTGGGCAGCATCCTGAATTATTCTCTTGGACAAGAGAAGCTTGCCTATGACCGAGAAAAAGAATTGCAAGAAGCTCAGGACGCTTCAGATCGTACTGCAGCATTGTCAGGTATCCTTAAAGGTATGGGATCTCAGGGCTTTGATCGTTTGGGCAGCGAGCAGACTGAAGCCATTCTCATGCAAAATCCTGATTACGCAAAGCTATCAGATGAAGCTAAGTTAACTGCACGTAATCAATTTATTCAAAATAACCCAGGGTTGGCTGCAGATCCTCGCTTGTTTAAAGGACATCTACGGGATTCTCTTGCTGGTGTTACCAATCAACGAGGTCAACGACTATTCAGTGTCGAAGACATTGACAACATTGTAGATACGCAATACAAGCGTCGTTACCCAGGTATGAGTGACCAACAGTTGGAGGCAATGACGAAAGTCATTACTGAAGCCAACAAAGGTGGCAACAAAATTTTTAACATTGTGCCTGGTGCTGATGGTGGTGTTCAAGTTAGTAGTGGTCGAGGTGGCAGTGGTACTTTCAGAGGGCAATACAACGTAGGCAACCCACAAGACCGTTTGGACATGGCTAAAAGCGTTGGAGAACTGAGAAATTTAAGCCGTACTCCTTGGACTGTACCAATAGCAGGTAACCGAATTGATTTTGGTAACTTGGATCCAGCTGTTACTGACGTTGCTGATGTTATGGGTCGTATGGCTACCCTGCCAGGTGAAAATGCTATTGTCAGCAGTTCTGCTATGGAAGCAGCGTTAGATGTTGCATTTAACCCAGATCAAACTGTCAAAGAAAAATACGATTGGCGTACTCCAGAAGGGTTTAAAAATCTACACCAAAAAGCTCTCGAAGCTCAACGAGCTGAAACTCAAAAATTTAATACAAAAACAGGTTCAGCTCAAAGTGCTGATCAATTGGTTCAAAGCTTGGCTGGTCAATTGGGTGTTGGTGGTGGAACTCAAAATGCTATCAATCAATTGAATGCTTTGTTTGCTCAAGCAACTCCTCGTCAGCTAACAGATCAAGAGTTGGCAGATCGGTTTATTGCTAGTTTAGGATTTACTCCGGCTGAAGCAGCTGCTGCTGTTGAAGAAACAAAAACACAACCACCTGCAACTCAAACAACTCAACCTACTGCAAATTCGGGTACTGATGCAGTTAATGAAGTTATGAGCGCAGTGACAGGTAACTCATTGTTGTCAGCAGATTCTCAACCTGAAGATATTCCGGCAACTCCAGAAGTTGCAAAACAAGCCAAAGCTGAAGCAACTAAAATCTTTGATTCAGGTGATCAAAAACAGCTGACTGAAAAGAAAAAGCTGTTGAGCGACATGGGCAACATTGAAGGTCGTACCGAAGTTCGTCGTAGAAATACTTTGCAAAAAGAAATTACCGAGCTCGAGCGTAAGAAAAAATTGGCTACTATGGCTGAGGTTATGAGCAAAGCATCTGGTGGTGTTGTAAAACTCCAGGATTCAGAAGCTGAAGACAACTCATTTGTGAAACTATTCCGAGATGCCACTGCATTGATGAGGTAAACATGGCAATCTTCGATGACCTGACTGGTAAAAAAGAATATGGTTTATGATCCAAGGTCAGCAGCCAATCCAGTTGTTCTTCCTTCGCTTGCAGATTTAAAGTTTGCAGATATTTCTGCCAAACTGAAGCAGAAGCAACAACATCTTACTCCCGCACCAATACCTGCTGCACAACCTGCAGCGGATCCTTATGCTGGATTAGATTTTGAAGTTGATGACAGCAGCGGTTTAATCGATGTTGCCCAATCCAGTATTCTTCAAGCAGGCGGTAACCTTGCTGATGCCGGCAGAGGTCTTTCCAATTATCTTTTTGGTAGTGAGTTTGACGACTCATCAGCTACCGGATGGTCTAACCAAGATATTGCTGATGAGCTGACAGGCGTATCTGATGCTGTCCGTGCTCAAGGAGCTGCTCGACAACAAGCTGTAGCAGATGCAGTTGCAGCAGATGATTGGTTGGGTGCTTTGGTATCTGGCATTAAAGCTGCTCCATATACGTTAGCTGATAGCACAGGATCTCTTGCTGAATTGGCAGTAGGTACGATTGGTACAGGTGGAATCGGTTTAGCCGGTGGTCTTGGACTGAAAGCTCTTCGAGGAAAACAAGCTCTTGATGCCGTCAGTAAAGCCAAGAAAGTCACTACAGCTTTAGGCAAAACCCCAGAGGATACCTGGCTCAAATCTGTACAAAATGCTGCTAAAGCTACACCAAAAGCTTTGGCTCAAACCAGCTTGCTTACAGCTGATATGGTTCAGCAACAGCGTGAGCAATTTGAAATAGAAAACTATTGAGAGCCTTCTTGAATTAGCTGTGGATACAGTTGAGGCTGGTAAAAAACATCCCGAACTTATCCAT
>JAAUYK010071577.1_pt1 | contig 20952 bp, 19 predicted proteins | sample 7278021 | NCBI WGS metagenome assembly JAAUYK01 (sample SAMN14350223, study PRJNA611818) | marine sediment metagenome | isolation source: surface marine sediment (1.8m) | place: French Polynesia: Moorea | collected 2018-08
AAAGAACTGATTAGACATCATAAAAAGCGTAATTTGCTAGATTTAAGTGGTAAAATTCAGTTTTCTGATAATTACGATTATAAATCTACACGAGAAAATCAAAATGTTTCTGAATGTAATTAAGATCACAGTGATGATAGCAATTAACTAATACTATAGCAATAAAACTGTTTTTCTATGAAGATGAAGTCTAGTATAATCATTTCTGCTCCTCATATTGTTGTTCCTCAAAGTTATTGGAAACCCTTATTGGGAGAAATTTTACGGGATGCTGATTTAATTACAGAAGCACAACTACAAACTGTTTTAAGGGATCAACAAGAATATAAAGATCAAAAAATTGGTGAAATTTTAGCCTTACGAGGATGGTTAAAACAAGAAACAGTGGATTTTTTTGCCGAAGAATGGACTAGTTGTTTACAACAAGGGCCGAAATATCCTATTGGTGAATATTTAAAACAAGCTTCTTTATTAAAACAAAAAGATATTGAATATATTTTAGAATTACAACAAAAAATACCAGTTAAGTTTGGAGAAATCGCAGTTCATCAAGAATTAATCAAAGAAACAACTTTGAATTTTTTTCTTGATAATCTCTTTGGTCAAGCTTCTATTAACACTCTATTTTTAAGCTGATTTAATTGCTTTGATTTCCAAGGAAATCAAAGTTAAACATATATAGCAATCAGTTGTCAGTTTTGAGACAATGAGGAGAAGATAAAAATATAGTCAAATATGATACGTACTTATTTGGCAGATGTTCCCCTGACTGGTGAACCATAACACTACCTCAGTTATTTTAAAAATGTTTTAATTTTTTGTTATACTTAGTTCTCAAAACTGACGACTAACTGATATGGTCATTCAAGATTGACGATAAGAGATATCTTATCAATAATCACAGGTAACTTAACAATAATGTCTCAAAAAAACACATATTTTTCACAAATCAGAAAAGAAATCACTACTTTTTTACCTCATAAAGTTAACACAGTTCTCGAAATTGGATGTGGTGCTGGAGAAACATTGAAGTGGCTCAAAGATAATAACTATGTCACTCATACAATAGGTATCGAAATTAGCAAAGCTGCTGCCACTCAAGCAAGTTTGAAATGCGATGAAGTTATTGCAGCAAATATTGAAGAGTCAATTAATGTTTTAAATAAATTTGAAAAAAGTATTGATATACTCCTTTTGCTAGATGTTCTGGAACATTTGAATGATCCTTGGAGAATTTTAAGTCATTGTCAAAAATTACTTTCCTCAGAAGGTATTATAATTGCCAGTATTCCAAACGTTAGAAGCATTAAGGTTTTAACTTCCTTCATATTTTATGGGAAATGGAATTATCAATCTTCTGGTATTCTTGATAAAACACATCTTAGATTTTTTACAAAAAAAACCTGTATAAACCTATTTAAAGATACAGGCTATGAATTGGACGAGGGATCTAGAAAAAACAACAACTTCTGATGACTCGCCTTACTAATTTTTAGGAAACAGAGGGATTTAGATATTGATAGCTAACATCGGAGTTTTCCCATACTTTGCCGTCTAAAGCCATTTGCTCGATGGAACTGGCTAAACGCAAGGCTTTTAACGCCTGAGTTCCTCCGACAGAGGGTTGATCTCCTCCTCGCACACAATGAACAAAATGCTCCAATTCTGCGTGTAAAGGTTCTATTTTGGTGGTATGAACTTTTTCAATTAAACCGTCTTGACGATATAATACTTGCCCATAGTCGGTGCTGTAATTTGCGGTGGTTTGTCGATGAATTAAAATATCGTTGTTGAGAAAATCTGCTTCGGTTAAACAATTTTTGCAGTGGGCAGATAAACGGCGGATTTTACGATGAGTTACTTTACTGGCTGTTAGGGTAGCGACAATACCATTGGCAAAGCCTAGTGTGGCGGTTACATAATCAAGATGACGAGAATTTGAGCCACAACTGCCACTGGCGGTTAATTTAACTACTGGTGACTTAACTAACTCTAATAATAAGTCAATATCGTGGATCATTAAATCCAAAACCACAGACACATCATTAGCCCTTTGAGAATAAGGACTCATGCGATGGGCTTCTAGTGCTAAAACTTCTTCCGTTTTTAAGACTTTACTCAGTTCTTGGAAAGCAGGGTTAAAGCGTTCGATATGACCTACCTGTAAAATGCCATGAGAACTAGCAGCCTCGTTAACTAAAGATTCAGCTTCGGTGATACTAGCAGCGATGGGTTTTTCAATAAGGGTGTGAACACCAGCTTGTAAACATTCCATCCCAACGGAATGATGCAAACGAGTAGGAACAGCAATACAGACTGCATCGACATGAGGCAGCAGATCCTGGTAATGTTCAAAAAAACGGACTCGATACTTACTGGCAATATCGATCCCCCGTTCCACATTCACATCAGATACGCCGACTAACTCCACATCTTTGAGTAGGCTAAGAATTCGGCTATGATGTTGCCCCATGTTACCGACTCCGATAACACCAATGCGGATGGGGTCAAAGGTGCTTCGTTGGGATGTTAGGGGTTGTTGTGTCTCTGACATTTTTCGGGTTGCTCCTGTAAACTCCACCACCAATTTTGATTGTCTCGCCTCTAGGTAATTTTCTTTATTGAGTCAATCATCCAAGATATTAACACAGTTTGTCAAAATGTGAAGAATTTTATTAGTGAGCAGTTATCAGTTACCAGTGAGCAAATGCCAACATTGTTGAGCGATCGCCCAATCTTCTTCTGTATGGATCACTAAAATACTAATAGATGAGTCTTCGGTGGCGATGTCTTGGTCAATGGGGAAGGATTCATTTTTGTTTTTATCTAATTTGAGTCCTAGAAATTCAAAGGCTTCACAGGCTTTTTCTCGCACTAAAGCGGCATTTTCTCCCACTCCTGCGGTAAAAATCAAAGCGTCTAGTCCCCCTAAGACGGCTAACATGGCACCAATCTGCGATCGCAGGCGATGAATATACATATCAAAGGCTAATTGGGCGCGAAAATTATTTTCTTCCATTCCCTGTAATATGGCTCGCAGATCGGCTGAAATGCCGGAAACTCCTTTTAACCCGGATTCTTTGTTTAACAAGGTGTTTAAGTCTTCGGGTGTTAGGGCATATTTTCGCATTAAATAGAGTAAAATGGCTGGATCAATGGAACCGCTACGGGTTCCCATCATCAATCCTTCTAGAGGAGTAAATCCCATTGTTGTATCTAAACTTTTGCCGTCTTTGATAGCTGTTAATGAGCAACCATTACCGAGATGACAGTTAATTAATTTTAAGGAAGATAGGGGTTTATTTAAAATTTCGGCTGCACGATTAGCGCAATATTGATGACTAATGCCATGAAATCCATAACGACGAATTCCTTTTTCTACCCATTCAAAAGGAATGGGATAAGCTGCGTTTTCTAGAGGAATGGTCTGATGAAAAGCGGTATCGAACACTGCCACTTGAGGCACATTTTCTAAGACTTTTTCTATGGCTTCTATGCCTTGAATATGTGCGGGGTTATGATTGGGAGCAAGGGGTATTAATTCAGCAATTTTGGCTTTAACTTCAGGTGTAATTTTAGTGGCTTTGCTGTATTTTGTTCCTCCATGAACCACCCGATGACCAACTATATTAATATCACTCAATTGCTCAATAACTTTTGTTTCTCCTGTGATTAAAGTAGCCAGCATTTTAGGAATTGCTTCTGCTTTATCGGCAATATTAATGGTTATTTTTTGTTTAATATTATTGGCTTTTACTGTTAAGATACCGTGATCTTTAGCTGCAGTCCAATCAATATTTCCTGTCCATAGAGGTTCAGGGGAATGTTTGGGTAAGATGTTTTCTTCTATACTATATAAACAGGTTTTTTGACTGCTCGATCCTGCATTGAGTACCAAAATTTTCATGATCTTTTCTCATTAAAATCATGTTTTTATAATACCTCGGAAATTGGCGAATCGAGAAAAAATCAAGTTTTATATTGTTGACACGCCCTGGAGGACTTGAACCCCCGACATCAGGTTTTGGAGACCTGCGTTCTACCAACTGAACTAAGAGCGCATGGGAAGAGTCATGGTCAAAGACTATGCTCTAATCCTTAACTATTATAGCGCACTTTGTTACTTTTTCGCGTGATTATGTGCGCTATTTTCCAAAGTAATTCTAAACAGGACGATCAAAACGCTGACGAATTCTGGTCGCTTTACCCACTCTATCACGTAGATAATAGAGTTTTGCCCGACGAACTTTACCACGACGCATAATTTTAATATCGGCAATGCGTGGAGAATGGATAAGGAAAACCCTTTCTACACCTACACCTTGAAAGGTTTTGCGCACGGTAATGGTTTCGTTGATACCACCGTTACGCATACCAATAACGGTGCCTTCGTAGGGTTGAACCCGTTCTTTTCCACCTTCTCGGATACGTACACCGACTCGGACGGTATCACCAACATGAATAGTTGGTAAGTCCTTCTTTATATATTCGGATTCTATGTCTTTGATAATTTGTTCAGCATTCATGGCCTTAGCAAAAATTCACAATTTCCTATTATAGCCCAATTTTGATAACAAATCAAGTCTTTAGAATTCAATGCCGGGTTGAGCTTTGATCCCTTGTTCTTTGAAAGGATGTTTAATTAATTTCATTTCTGTGACGAGATCAGCGACTTCAATTAATTCGGTTGGCGCACCTCTTCCTGTTAAGATAACATGGGTTTGTTCTGGTTTTTGTTTAAGGGATTTAACGACGGTTTCTACCTCTAAATATCCTAATTTTAAGGCGACATTTACCTCATCGAGTAAGACTAATTGATAGTCAAGATTATTAATAAAAGCAACGGCTTTTTCCCAAGCTTGTTTGGCTTTTAAAATATCTCTTTCTCTATCTTGAGTTTCCCAGGTAAAACCTTCTCCCATGGCTAAAAATTCTAGTTGGTTTTCCCAGCGACTTAAAACTGCTTTTTCGGCAGGTTCCCAAGCTCCTTTAATAAACTGAATAATAGCTACTTTATACCCATGGCCGAGGGAGCGCATTACCATTCCTAAAGCTGCTGTAGTTTTACCTTTACCGTTCCCTGTATTAACAATAATTATTCCTTTTTCTTTGGATGCTTCTGCAAGACGTTTTTCTTGTATTTCTTTCCGTCTTTGCATTTTTTGTTGATATTTTTCTGGAGAGAGATTAGTGTCAGTGATCATGTTATTAAGTGATTGAATATTTACTAAAATACTGAGTGCATTAGTCCTCAGTAAAGATTATAACTGAAAGATTAGGTTTCTTCACCTCTAGTAGCTGTATCTAGCTCAGGTTGGTTGATATCTTCAACCTCTGATTGAACTTGGTTCAAATGAATATCATTAACTCGGTTAATAAAGGCTGCGATCGCTTGTTTTTCTATTGCTTGCTTTTCTTCTTTGCTTTTTTCTTTTTTCTCTATGTTTTCTCCTGTTTTTATAGATTTCATATCCAATTTTGTGATTTTTAGTATGAATTTTTCTTGTTCTGCTTCGAGATTTTCAACAACTTTATTGGCTTCTTTCCACCTATTTTCTAAGGGGAATGATGTTGCAAAACTGGCAAAAATCGAAGCAAATGCTGGTAGAATAACTGGTAACCAGTTTAACCATTCTGGACCAGTATCTAGCTTATCTACTAAGACTAATACTGGGGTAACACCAGAAAAAATAATGGTAGAAATTTGTAAAATATAGTAAAAGTTTCTAGAATTCTTTCTGGTACTACTGTAGTCTTCAACTAATTGTTGACAGTAGCGTAGAGCGTTTTCTCTTTCTAGTTGAAGTCGATTATCTGATAACTGTGAACTTCCCAAAAGTTCCTCATATTTACTTTCTCTTTCTGCTCTATCCTTGGCAGAAAAGTATTGAGAATTGAAGAGTAGCAAAAAAGTAAACCCCGCTAAAAATACCGCATCTAGGGTAATAAATAGTTGTTTATTCTTTGCGACAAAAGTAATGATAACAGTTGCTGCAAAAGCATCCAGAAATATGTATTCTAATACCTTTAGAAATCGACGAAGGCCAACCAGTGAACTTGGTTTTTCTTCTGGATTATTAGGAAGAGAAGATTCACTTAAGTTCATGACTAATCTGAGGTTTGCTGTTAACAGGAATAAGAATCAATTGAGTTAAAAAAGTATTTTTCAATCATATCAATTCTACCAGACTACCAAAAACTTTGAATAGAGTAATCGAGTTTTTGTAACATTTTTCTTAACAATGGTAAACTTAAACCAATAACATTACTGTGGCAGCCTTCTATTTTTTCAATAAACAAACTTCCTTTCCCTTCTAAGGCAAAACTTCCAGCACATTTTAGGGGTTCTCCTGTGTTAACATAAGCTTCAATTGTCTGATTATCGATATCAGCAAAATGAACTTTTGTTAGACCATAAGATATTAAAGTTTTTTGTTGTTTTCCATCTAACAATGCGTGACCGGTGTACAATTCTCCGTAGTTATTTCTCATGATTTGCCAACGGGCGATAGCTTCTTCTGGAGAGTGAGGTTTACCATAAATTTTACCATCAATAGCTAACACAGAATCACACCCTAATACTAAACAATTTTCGTATTTTTGAGCGACAATTTCTGCTTTACATTGTGCTAGAATTTGCACTAATTTCAGGGGATTGGTTTCTGTTATTTGAGACTCATCATAATTGCTAGAACAAACAATAGGTTCTATCCCTACAGTTCTCAGAAGTTTGAGACGTGCAGGGGAAGCGGAAGCAAGTACAAAAGGTGGAGATTGTTGCATTTTTTTGTCCTGCTATAGATACAATTAATAGACTGAAAAGGAATTGACTGAAGTTGTAAACAAGTCTTTAACTTTGTCCCAACGTTTTTGTACAGTGGATAAATTAAAGGTAAAAAGTTTGCCACGACTGACAGCAATACTAGCAAGATTATGGCGTTTTTGTTGATTGGGTAAAGTTACTTCATATTCTAAATTATAATAAGTGTTTCCTTCTACTTCCCGTGATTCAGCATTAATTAAATCTACTTCGCGGCCACTTTCTTCCTTATTATTCATTTGTTTTAATAAATAATAGCCTACTTCTGTCGGGGTTCCTAATGAGGTTAATGTTTTTTCTTTGTCTACATCACTGACGATAACGCTTAAGTTTTCACTCTCTTCTATGATATCTCGAAAAATTACATCAACCCCTTGAGAAGACTGTTTGACATCTACCCCAACCCAACCATTAGGATAAAGAAATTGATAACCATCAGCAGCATCGATATAGCTTTGTAAACCAGCTACACCTGTGGAACAACTAATTAAGGTTAAACTTATTAATGTAAGGACAAGGATTCTTAGTGACTGATACATGGATTTTTCATAATTGGATTATATCCATTGTCTCATTGTAAGGGTCATCTTGTCATATTAATTTATAACCAGTCAATCTCTTTAGCTTTTTCTGATAATTTTGCTGTTTTTTGTCCTTGACTTCTAGCATGAAAATTGAATAAATCAATGGGCATTTTTATTAAATCAAGGGGTATTGCTTTACCTTGTAAAATTTTAATACTATCTCTCGGTATTTCTTTTAATAACCAACGTGCGCAGCGATAAATAGCTTCTTTTGTGGTAAAGTCTCGCATTAAATCTACTCCATATAATTCGTGTAAATAAAGATTAGAACGCCCATAACGTTGCCATTGACTTTTCAATTCTTTAAAGTTAGAACGATGGCGATGACGAATAATTCCATTGGGTGTAAAGGTTAATTTATAGTCTGTTTGTTGTTGAATTCTCCAGCAAATATCGGCATCTCCTCCTGTGGTTAAATAGGGACGAAATAAACCAATATTTTTGAAAATAGTGCTTCTAATTGCTAAGTTTGCTGTTTGTCCGTAGGGTAAAAAAGGATGTTCTAATAAGAATTTTTGGGATAATACACTATTTCTTTCTGCATATTTTTCTAAAAAACTATTGCCTGGCAATGCGTCAATTTCTCCTACAACAATTCCTATTTTTTCGTCAACAAATGGTTTAACTAATTCTTCGAGCCAATTATTTAATGGTCGACAGTCAGCATCGGTAAAGGCTAAAATTTCTCCTTTTGCTTGGCGAATTCCTTGATTACGGGCAGCATAAGAACTTTGAATATTATTCTCATTTAATTCTTGTAAGTTAATGCCTATTTTTTGTGCCTCAAGGGTTGCTTGATTAAGAATTTTAGAGGTAGTATCTTGACTATTATTATTCACTAATAAGTATTCTACTTTATCTTTAGGATAGGTTTGATTTTTTATACAACTAATTAAATCTGGTAAGTCTTCTTCTCCGTTATAGATAGGTACAATGACAGAAACTTGAGGTAAAAATTGTTTATTTTGGTTCATAGTTTTTGAGTTTATCAATAATAAAAAATAGTGGAATTACACAAAAATATATAGTGTTTTTATTTTAGTAATCCATAGTTTAACACAAGTATTGTATTTATTACAGCCTGGAAGGTTGTGCTACTGATTTTGATATTATTTATTGTGTTAGTCTTTGTTTTAAAATAAACTCTGCGATCGCTAAATCTACAGGGGTAGTTACTTTCAAATTAGTTTCTTCTCCTTGTACAATTTTAACTGGTAATTGACATTTCTCAAATAAAGCTGCATCATCGGTGACTTGCCAACCTAATTGATATCCTTTTTCGTGACATTCTTTTAATAGATTAACATCAAATCCTTGGGGGGTTTGTGCAGCCCATAAATTGGAACGATTGGGAGTATCTTTAATAAATTGTTTACTATTAACAATTTTAATGGTATCTTTGACGGGAATGGCAGCAATTAATCCTTGACTATTTGCAATTTCTTCTGCACATTTATCGAATAAATTAGGGGTTACTAAACATCTAGCCCCATCATGAATTAACACACTTTCTGCTGTTTTTGGTAATGCTTGTAAGCCATTATAGACTGATTGTTGACGGGTTTCTCCTCCTGTAATTAATTCCACAGGTTTGTTAAGAGAAATTGTCTCTAAAATATTTTTAAATTCAGGGAAATCATAGGGTTGTCCGATAATACCAATCCACTCAATTTTTTGTGCTTTTTCTGCTGCGATAAGTGTCCAACTTAATAAAGGTTTTCCTAAAAGGGTTAGCAATAGTTTATTGCGATCGCTTCCCATTCGTTTACCCATTCCTGCTGCTGGAATTAATAGATACATACTCTAATATTTTAATAACTAACTCATTATATTTTACCAAAGAAGTGACCTTAAGCAGAACTAATAATTTTCTTGATTTCTGCTACTGTTTGATAATAGTTATTATCTTCTATTACGGGATAACTTTCTGACAAGGAAATATCCTGATTAAGTTCAATCCAAGAACGACACCCACTATAGTTTGAGTCATAAGGAATAATCACGGGGTTTGGTAACAAAAAAACACGCAATAATAAAACAAAAAGAGGTTGTTTTGGTTTCCAGTTAAATCGTTCTTCAACAAAGTTTTCAGTCCAGATATGATAAGGATAAAGTTGCTTAATTATTGAAAAATCTTTAACCTGAACAATATTAGTAATTTTAGCCCAACTACTAATATTAATAGTTTGAGGATGCCAACCGGAAGTAACAGAATTAACAAAAGTAGTATACTCTGATTTTAGGAGATTGGGTTTTTGATGTTCATAAGTAGGGTATAATAACACAGGATTATGATTAACTTTAAATTGTCCTAAACTTTCTTTGATTCCTCCTTTACGTAACAGTAAAATTGTGTTACCTTTTTCTAGTGCTTTAACAGCAATATTCCACTCTTTTAAAGCATCACTTAGGGTAGTTAACATAAGACAAAATACTCAATAATAATGATTGTTCAACAGTCAATAATTGTAGGTGTTTATGCTGTGATTACATATATTTTTATCACACTTAATCCATTAAAAACATCCATATTGTTCTAAAATATATCTATGAATAACATTGCTGCCGTCATCTTAGCAGGAGGATATGGAACTAGAGTTAAACATCTACTTCCTAATATTCCCAAACCTATGGCTTCCGTAGTCAATAAACCTTTTCTAGAATGGATAATTTGTTATCTTAAACAACAAGGAATTACCCAACAAATCATTTCAACTGGCCATTTAGGAGAAGTGATTGAGGAACATTTCAAAACCCATCAAGTCAAGGGGATAGACATGGATTGTTGCCGTGAAAATGAACCATTAGGAACAGCAGGAGGGTTTATCAATGCAGTGCAACAAGTTAAGTTATCTCCCAAAGCATGGTTAGTGATGAATGGGGACTCTTTAATTGTAGCCAATTTTGAGCAATTAGTTAATTATTTAGACGATCAAGAAGTTGGATGCGTCATTTTAGGGGTGTCAGTTGATGATGCTTCTCGTTATGGTTCTTTAGTTTTTGATCAGTCAAATACTCTGATAAACTTTGCTGAAAAAAGGGCTGGTAAAGGTGTTATTAATGGAGGGGTTTATTTATTTCGCCATGAAATTTTAGAACAGTTTCCTTCACACTTTCCCTTGAGTTTTGAATACGATGTTTTTCCTACTTTGCTCAACAAAAATATCAAAATTAAAGTGCATCCTGTTGAGGCACCATTCCTAGATATTGGAACTCCAGAAACCTTACCACAAGCTGAAACATTTATCAAAGAAAACTTTACAAATTTGTTAGAACAATGTTAATTTCACGTGCGCCAGTTAGGATTAGTTTTTTTGGAGGCGGAACAGACTATCCAGAGTATTTTTTACAACATGGAGGGGCTGTTTTAGCTACAGCAATTGATAAATTTTCTTATGTTACAGCTAGTCCTTTTCCTAGTCATTTATTTGACTATTTAATTCGAGTTTCTTACCGTAAAGTTGAGTTAGTCAAAACAGTTGAAGATATTGAACATAAAGTATATCGTGAGTGTTTAAAATTTTGCGGTTTAGATAAAGATATAGAACTGCATAATGTAGCCGACTTACCAGCATTTACAGGGTTAGGTTCATCCTCGGCTTTTACTGTATCAGTATTACAGGCATTACATAGTTTTAAAGGAGAATTTATTAAACCCTTAGACTTAGCTTATGAAGCTATTTATGTCGAACGTCATCTAGTTAATGATCGAGTTGGATGTCAAGATCAACTAATGTCAGCAATGGGAGGATTCAACTTAGTTGAATTTAGAACAGAAGAAGATATTATTGTTAACCGTGTTGCTATTTCTCCCCAAAGATTAGCAGAATTTGAGTCCCATATTTTTATTGTTTTCACAGGAATTAAAAGGCGTGCTGCTAAAGTTGTTGAAAAGCAATTAAAACGGGTTGCTGATAATACCGAAACCCTCAAAGAAATGAGAAAAATGGTGGATCAAGGTTGGAATATTTTAACAAGTAATCAATCTTTATGTGCTTTTGGTGAACTATTAGATAAAGCTTGGGTAGCGAAAAGAAGTCTAGATACGGTCATTTCTAATCCAGAAATTGATAATATGTATCAACTAGGACAAGAAGCAGGTGCTTGGGGTGGTAAACTATTAGGTGCTGGTGCAGGGGGTTTTATGCTATTTTTTGCACCCCCAGAAGTACATCCTAAACTAGCAAAAGCGTTTGCTAATCATCAGGTACTTTCTGTTAAAATTAATGCCCCAGGTTCGCAAATTATTTTTTCTTAAATTGCTTCAAAATAAAAGTTTCTTCCATGATAATTTTTGCCTATTTTTATAGTGAACCTTTACTAAAATCTGATTTAGAAGTATCTATTAATCACTTTAAAATAGAGCGACTTTATCATGATATAGGAGGCAGAAATGAATTAGAAAAACTACTTAAAGATTGTGAACAAATCACTCCAAATTATTTGTTAATTCGTCGCATTGAAGAGCTAGGAAATACCAGTGAAAGTGTCAAGAGTAATTATCAGAATTTAACAAAATTAGGAATTAAAATTATTGTTTTAGATCATCATAAATTCAAAAATATAGACGAATTAGGATGCTTAGAAAACACAATAGAAATTGATATCAATGATCCTAAACTATTAGAAAATATCAGTAAAAATAAAAGAGATGTATCACTTGAAAAAGGACAAGCTTTAAGAAGAATTAAAGCATTACCACCTCCAGGAAAAGCACCTTATGGATACCGTAGAGGAAAAGAATCTTATCTTATAGATCGTAGTACCTCCCCTATTATTAAAGACTTTTTTGAGCAATTTTTATTATTTGGTTCCTTAAGAGGTGCAGTTAATTATTTAGCCAAAAGATACGGTAAAAAAATTTCTGTTTCTACGGGAAGTCGCTGGTTAAAAAATCCAGTTTATCGAGGAGATTTAAGATATAAAAATAACGAAATTATTTCTAACACTCATTTACCCATTAGTTCACGGGAAGAAGCAGCACAAATTGATCGTTTATTAGGTAGAAATAGAAAATTATCCTCAAAAACTGCCAGTGCAAAATATTCTTTAGTAGGTTTAGTAAGTTGTCAAAAATGTCATAATTCAATGATAATTAATCAGGTAACACAAAGAAACAAAAAAAAAGAATATCTCTATATTCGTCCTCAAAAATGTCCTTTAAAACCCCAATGTAAAGCCATTGCCTATCAACAAGTTTTAACAAAAACTATTGAGTATATTTGTGATCATTTTCCCAACAAAGTAAAAAAATTTGATCCTAAACAAATAGAAGCTTATAAAACTAATATTCAAGAGCAAATTACCGAAAAACAAGATATTATTAATCAATTATCGTCTTTAGTTCAATCAAATATCCTTGATGAACAAACAGCACAAATTAGACGCTATAATTTAAACATAGAAATTAGTAAATTAAGCTCTAAACTAGAACAACTTCCCCCAGAAAACTTAAAAAACATTGCCGAAGCTGTTTCCTTACCCAGATTTTGGCAAGATTTATCAGAAGCAGAAAGACGGTTTTATTTTCGAGAATTTATCCGTCAGATTTATATCGAACAAACTTCAAAATCGGAATGGAATTTAGAGATTACTTTTATTATTTAATTCCTTGGAAAATCGCTTAAGGATATTCTGAAAAATCCAACTATTTGTGAATATCCCTTGTTTTGTTATAGCACTACAAAAATTGCTTAAAACCTTACTGTAGGCCGATGCACTCCCCACCTTACTAACTAGGTTTCTAACTCTCTTGTTTATTTTACTTTCCCTACTTTTGATATACTATACATAGTTACTCTGTTGTTAGCTACCTGAGTTCGATATAAGGAAATTTATAGAAAACTAACTCAAATGAGAAGTCTGAAAAGTTCATTCTCTCATTAAGAAAATCATAACTCCGAACTCCGAACTCCGAACTCCGAACTCCGAACTCACGTTAGCTACCCTCGACTATAAACGACTCTCCAAATTAAATTGATAATGTCTCTTAAATAAAATATTATGTCATCAATTCCTATAGGTAGATTAATAGGGACTATCGCCAGTATCAGCAGTCCAATTATTAAAAATAAAGCAGAACGTAGTCAAACTGTCATCAAATTATTAAAACAATTTAATCTTGAACCTGATCATCCCCCTAATGATTTCACAGGTGTTTATGCTTATGCTTTGGTAGAGTACGGTGTTGGTAAACCAAAGCAATTTTTACAATTGTTCGAGCAAGAAACAATCAAAAAATCTTTTCGTAAAGCATTTGATCATTGCAATTCCTCAATTTTGCTCTCCGAGGTTGATCATTATGTGGAAGGTTATGCATTAGGAGATGAAGTTAAAAGTTTAGGCATTAATATTAAGCGAGAAATTGCAGCATTTCTCGTAATATTTATAAACGTCGTCAAATGCAGCCGAACTCCTGCTGACGTACTAACGAATCACAAAATAGACTCTTTGCACCAGACTATGATCAGTCTTCATGAAAAACTTGAAAGACTGCCAAATATAGAAGCTATAAGAACGGAAATAGCTCGATTGACTCTAGCAGAAAACGTAGATAAATTAACTCCATCCATACAAACAAATAAATTTCAAACGATCGCCCTTGCTCAAGAAATGCGTAGTTGGTTTGAAACCTTGGGTTATCGCTTTGAAAAAGATGAAATTTGGAGAGAAAACTTTTTTGAGTGGATTATTAATATTCCTGTACGGCGCAATCGATATGATCGGGTTCTTGTGCGAGGAATTGAAGGTGAGGTTGGACTCCGAGATGTAATGTGTTTACGTCAGTCAGTAGAAGAGCGACAGACTGATGAGGGGTGGTTGGTAACTACTCGTCGTATTGCACCAGCAGCACTTCATGAAGTTGAGAAAGAAGAAAATGATTTTTTAAGTTGCTATACCTTTGATGAAATTTTAGCCCAGGATGCCGACTTTAGTGGCTATCTTGACTGGTTAGAGAGAGAGATAGAACGGAGAAAAATTGACACAAAGTATGTTCCTCTTGCTTGTACTAAAGAAGAAATAGACATCAATACTCAAAAGAAAATTGCAGTCAGTTCTTATGGAGAAAAAGATGGTTGGATAGATGGTTATATCGACCGTTGGTTAGACGATCCTGTGAAAGAACATATCTCGATTTTAGGTGAATTTGGCACAGGAAAAACATGGTTTGCTCTACATTATGCCTGGGTTACAATACAACGCTATCGAGATTGTCAAAAACGCGGGGTTACACTTCCTCGTTTACCTTTGGTTATTCCTTTGCGAGACTATGCAAAAGCTGTCAGTGTGGAATCTTTGTTTTCAGAGTTTTTCTTTCGTAAATACAAAATACCTTTGCCTCATTACGATGCTTTTGAACAACTCAACCGTATGGGCAAATTACTGCTTATTTTTGATGGTTTTGATGAAATGGCAACACGAATTAGCCGTCAAGACATGATCAACAATTTTTGGGAACTAGCAAAGGTTGTTGTTCCAGGAACAAAAGTTATTCTCACCTGTCGAACAGAACACTTTCCAGAAGCGAAAGAAGGACGAGCTTTATTGAGTGGTGAATTACAAGCATCTACTACTGCTTTGATCGCAGAAGCTCCTCAATTTGAAGTGCTGGAACTTGAGAAATTTACCGAAGAACAAATCCAGCAAGTTTTGTCCTCTGAAGCTGAGCCAGAAACTGTTGACAAAGTGATGAGTAATCCCCAACTATTAGAATTAGCTAGTCGTCCGGTGATGAGCGATCTAATTTTGGAAGCATTACCAGATATTGAAGCCGAGAGACCAATAGATATATCACGAGTTTATCTCTATGCAGTTAAACAGAAAATGCAAAGAGATATCAAAGCTGAACGAACTTTTACTTCCCTATCAGATAAGCTTTACTTCTTGTGTGAATTGTCATGGGAGATGCTTTCAACAGATGCTATGAGTTTAAATTATCGGCTTTTTCCAGAGCGAATTCGTCGTCTTTTTGGTTCTATTGTGCAGGAAGAAAAGGACTTAGATCACTGGCATTATGACATGATGGGGCAAACTATGCTAATTCGTAATGCGCAAGGAGATTATAGTCCGGCTCATCGTTCTTTGTTAGAGTTTTTTGTTGCTTATAAGTTTGCGGCAGAGTTAGGAATTTTAGCACCAGATTTTATAGAACTAGCACAAGCAAAATCTAATTTGGGTGTAAATACTACGCCACAGAATTATAGTTGGTCATCCTATTTTCTGCCAGAATCAAAGAGAAATAATGCTAATCTGCAAGAGTTTGTGGCTGAAGATATTTGTTTATTGGCAGAAACTTTTGGCAAGCAAAAGCTAACTCCAGCAATTATTGTTTTAATGGAGGATATGCTTATTTCAGATCAAGAAGAACTTAAGATAAGGCTATTAAAAATAATTGAAAATACACGGGGCAAATCTGCAAAAGAAGTAGGATTTGTTGGAGGTAATATTATCACTTTGCTTTCTTTTATCAATCCAGATTCATTAAAAGATAATGACTTTTCAGATACAAATTTAACTGGTCTTGACCTCAGTTTATTAGATAATTATGACTTAAGAATTTACAGAGAGATTGAATTAGACTTATCAAATACTCGTTTTGAAAGGGCTAATTTAGAAGATTCTAACTTTGGTGATGTAAAAATTGCCAATTCAAACTTTCAATATACCAATTTAAGTGGAGTTGAATTTCAGATTCGTCAATTTGATGGAGCCTTTTCTCTTCATCCACATAAACCTCAATTGGCAATAGTTTCATTTGATGACATTATTTTATGGGACTTAAAGTTACAGTCAATAATAACGAGAATTGAAACAAAGATTACATGGAATGGGGATATAAAACATAGTCCAGATGGAAAATTTTTATTCAGCAGTGGATACAATAATTTTGAGATTAGAGACTCACAAACACTAGAAAAAATATCAACTATTCAAATTTCTGATGTAGAACTTAACTTAAATGGATTGACATCAGATTTTACTTTTACGTCTAATTCAAAATTGTTGTTTTTATTGTGTCAAAATTCTGATATTTATGTATACGATGTCTTGTTAAATAAAGAGATCAAAGTTCTCACAAAACACCAGGATACTATAACAAGTATTGCAATTATTCCTGATAAAAATCTATTAGCTAGTTCGAGCAGTTCTGAACTTATAGTATGGGATATTGACAGTTTAAAAGTAAAATCAAACAGAGCATGGAATAGATTCAATTCTAAAAATATTCTGTTTCATCCTTCAGGAAAATTGGTGGCTGTTCAATATTATTTCTTTAACAGAACTAATAAAGAAAAAGATAGAATTTTATTTTTAAATCCAAATGACCTTAGTATCATAGATGAACTTGCTGTTGATGGAGTAAGGAAAATTGCTATTAATGACGAGGGTTCATTAATTTGTGCGGCTTCTCATACATCATTTGTCTTGATTGATTTTATAACTAAACAAATTATTTATGATAGTAAATATAGTGATTGTGTAAATTTATATCACCCTAATATGATAGTCTCTGGTGTTAAAGAAGTCTTTTTTGATGTACCTACTCAGAATGTATTTATCTTACTTAGAAGCGGTCATGTGATAATATTTGACATTATTAAATTTAAAGTTGTAGATGTAATTCACCATTTTCAAAATGTTCTTAAAGCTGATTTTAGAAATGCAACTGGAATAAAACCAGAAATAGCAAAATGTCTTGAAAAACATGGTGCAATTATCTAGATTTTGCTAGAAAAATCAAAAATTAGGACATTACTGTAAGGTGGGGAGTGCATCGGCCTACAAGGTTTTGCTTTTGAGCTTTTTTCTATACTATTAAAAAGTAGTAGAAATAGCTTGTACTGGACAAGCAGGAATACACTGTTCACAAACGATACAAAGAGAACGCCGAAAGGATAACTTAAAGGTGTCTGGCTCAAGTATTAACGCTTCTGTAGGACAGACTCCAGTACACAAACCACAGTCAACACATTGTTCCTCATTAATGGTAATTTCACGACTAGCTAAAGAAACACCAATCTCTTGAGATTGCATCCAATCAATAGCTGCTTCGATCGCATCAATATCCCCCAACAATTCTAACACTAACTTTCCCACTTGATTGGGAGCAACTTGGGCGCGAATAATGTTAGAAGCAATATTAAAATCTTTAGCTAAACGATAAGTTAACGGCATTTGTACCGTACGCTTGGGGAAAGTAAGAGTAACTCGTTTTTTCATGATTGAATTTATGCCTAAGAATTAATATTAAGTTCACAAATAGATAAAATATTATAAAATAGATAAGAAGTTAAAATGCTTTTTGTTTAAAAACTTATATGTCTGAAATTGTTAATGCAAATCGTATCAGAAATACACTCATCGCTTTTGCTGCCATTACCCTTAGTATAGCGATATTTTTTGGCTTTCAAACCCAAACTGGTTCCGTTTCTCTAGAAAGCCAAGCCAAAAACTCAACCCCCATAGAAGTAGCGATCGCCAACGGTAAACCCACCTTAACGGAATTTTACGCCGATTGGTGTACCAGTTGCCAATCTATGGCCCCAGAATTAGCTCAATTGAAGCAAAAATACGCTGATTCGATCAACTTTGTTATGTTCAACGTAGATAATAATAAATGGTTGCCCGAGATTTTGCGTTACCGAGTGGATGGTATCCCTCATTTTGTCTTTATCGATGATCAAGGAAAAGAGATTGCCCAAGCGATCGGCGAACAACCTTCATCAGTTATGGAAGCCAACTTAGAGGCATTAATTGACCATCAAACCTTACCTTACGCTGCTGCTACGGGACAAACTTCGGAGTTAAAAAGTCCTAATAACCCTATTAGTGATCCCCGTAGTCATAGTTCTCAAGTTAAGTCTAATTAGAATTAGTTAAACCAAGGATTTTTGATACTGTTTTCATCAAAAATCCGACTCTCCTAAAGTTAAGTTACACATTTTTGTAGGGGTCAACGGCCGTTAACCCCTACAACGTTAATATTATTAATTGCTGAACATAACTACGAAATAGCAGATATTGATATTTGATTGCCCAATAGTAACCAAAAGACGAAGATTAATATTAAACTCATAACTCCGATCAAATGCTCAAACTGTTCAGCTACACGAGGCAGTTTAATAACTATTCGTTGTACAATCAAACTATAGGTTAACCATGCCAAAAAAATCGTAGCCAAAGGTTTAATAATATTACCGAGAGTATAGGCTTGATAATAAACCCCATTGGCGATCAATAAGCCAGTTAATAATATAATAATAGCTGGCCAAAATCCTTTTTTTATTTTACTTCCTCCATCTTTTTTGTGGGGCAAGAAAATAAATTTAGCAAAGGCTGTAGCCGTACCTAATGCAGCCACATTCATAGCAAAAACTTGCCAATCTAATAAGTTTTTCATGGTCAATACCTTAGCACCAAACCCCGATAATAAGGGAAATCCTGAAATTGAAAAACTGGCTATAACTAAAGGTATCCAAAGAGCAGTATTCATGGGTTTATTTTTCAGTTCTCTAAGGTTACGACTGGGTAAAGTTCCCGCCATCAAAAATAAAGAAGATTTCACCAAACCATGAGTCAAAGCATAAAATCCACCTACTTCTGGGGCTGCTAAAATAAAGCCTAATTGGGAAACAGTGGAAAAAGCTAACATTCGTTTGGCATCTTGTTCAAAAATGGCATAAAAAACACCTAATAATGCCGTTCCTACGCCAAAAATACGGACAATAGGATCAACTTCAGGAACCATTAATGTACAACGAACTAAAGGATAAATAGCCGCTTTAACTACCACTCCTGATAACATAGCAGAAACAGGAGTTTCTGATTCAGAATGGGTCAATGGTAACCATAAACCTACAACAAAAATACCCCCTTTAGCTAACAGTCCCAAAAAAATTAAAGCCACTGCTTCGAGGGGCGCACCTTTTAAACCTTCAAAGCTAAAAGAATGGTGTGCCTGATAGACTAAAACAGTACCTACCAGATAAAATAACATAGCAGTATTACTGACAAAAAGATAACGCAATGCTACCCAAATTGAGCGATCGCTTCTCGGATAAGCAATGAGTAAAAATGCAGCAATACTAATTACCTCTAAAGCGACATATAAACTGATAAAATCAGCACAAATAAAAGCAGCATTAACGCTTCCATGTAAGATAATTACTTGAGTATAAAAAAAGCTAGTTTTATCACTATGCCAACAATAAAGAATAACCCCTAATGTGACTAAAGCATTGGTTAAAATAAAAAAGCCGCTTAATTCATCAATTAATAAAATTACCCCGAAATTATCCAGTAAGTTTATATCTAGGGGGGCAGATAAGATGGATGTGTTTAAACCGTAAGCTAGGGAAATTATCCCTACTCCGAAAGCAAGATAGCGACATATTGAGGGAAGCAAATAAATACTAAACCCAATAAATAATGGTAAAGCGATCCAAATAATCGTTAAAGCATTCATTATATGTATAATTGACAATGGACAATGAACAATTAATAATCAATTATTAACACCTCGACTACCCTCGGTGTTAATAATACAAAAAATGTCCTGATTAATTTTTGTCCTAGTACAGTATGGATTATAGCATAGTCTAAAATCAATGGTAAATAAAATACCATTTATTTATATCAATGGAGGCTGCAAATTAATTTCGCGTAGCGGTATAGCTGACTATCAACCAGCCAGACTTAAAGAGGTTCCTTCGTTAGGCTCTGTCTGCAAACTATTAGAATATTAAAAATAAACTAATTTCCCCCTCTGCTTCCTCTGCTTTCTCTGCGTCCCTCAACTAAGATTTTTGAACTTTGCAGACAATCCCTAGTTTCCTCCGGATAGCGGTTTAATTTGATAGGGGTATTAATGTACAATGAAATATAAAAAAGTAAACGACTTATCTCTTAGGATAAATCATTAGGAATAATTTATTGATTAATGCTATATCTCAAAGATGTTATTTATCATCCCCCTGCAACAATTGAGCCGATTTTAAAGCCTACTAATTTAGAATTAGGAACACAAGAATTAGGACTTGTTGTCGGTCCGAGTGGTTCAGGAAAAACAACCTTATTAGAAATTTTAGCAGGACTAGCTCAACAAACAAAAGGACGTATTTTTTGGCGTGATCAAGAATTAACTTTTTTAGAATTACAAGAACTCTGTGGGCTAGTTTTTCAGTTTCCTGAACGTCATTTTTGTGGGAGTAATATCTTAGAAGAATTACGCTTGGGTCATCCAGAAATTACCACAGAAAATATTAGAAATGCTCTGGCAGAAGTTGGATTGCAAGACATTCCTCTTAATACCTCTCCCCATCGCTTAAGTGGAGGACAACAACGACGTTTGGCCCTAGCGGTTCAATTAATTCGTCAACCCAATTTATTGCTATTAGATGAACCTACAGCAGGTTTAGATTGGTCAATGCGACAACAGTTGGCTAAACTTTTGTCTAAATTAAAGCAACATTGGACTTTATTGATTGTTTCCCATGATCCCGATGAACTATTGGCGATCGCTGATCGATGTTGGCGCATTAATAAAGG
>JAAUYK010052936.1_pt1 | contig 20936 bp, 16 predicted proteins | sample 7278021 | NCBI WGS metagenome assembly JAAUYK01 (sample SAMN14350223, study PRJNA611818) | marine sediment metagenome | isolation source: surface marine sediment (1.8m) | place: French Polynesia: Moorea | collected 2018-08
CACGAAGGGCTCGCAATGGTGTATCGGGATCGGGAGCGAGCCGCGGTTGAACAGGTTGACCACGCGATACGTAGGCGTGGCGGCGCTCTCGCCACCCCCCGGTGGGCACTGCTCCACCAGCTCGACACCGAGGTCTGACACCTCCCTCCCTGCCCGCGCGATCGATGCGCGCGGGTTCCCCAGGTCGAGGACGATGTAGGGAAAGGCTCCGCCCAGCCTGGTGATGAGGGCGTTCAGGTGGGCCACGCGAGCCGCGTGGCCGGCGCGGGTCGAAGCGTCGAGCACCAGCGTGGCTACGCCGCCGGCCCCGCTCTCCAGGTGGCTCTTGATGCGATCGGGGGAAGTGCCCTCGATCTCGTGCAGGGGCAGGGGGGCACGGCTGCGGCCCGCGCTGCGGGGCCCTTCGCGCAGCCTCGCCAGCAGCACGTCCGCGGTCGCGAAGCGACGCAGCAGGGCGGCCAGGCTTGCGGCCACGAGCCTCTTGCCCGCGAGCCAGGGCGGCCCCCCGACGTCGATCACGGTGATCGCCCTCCGCGCGGGTTGTGCACGTGACGCCCGCGCGAGCCTCTGGCTCAGGAGCGCCGCCAGCATGTGGAGGACGGCCGGGTTGGAGGCGAAGAAGCGGTTGAACGAGGGGCGATCGAGCTCCAGGAGCCGCGCGCTGCGGCAGGCGGTGACGGTGGCCGAGCGACGGCCCTCGACCAGCAGCGACATCTCACCCAGGACGTCCCCCGGGCCCAGGCGGTTGATCACCTGTGAACCGCCTTCGCCGCCCCAGACCTCGAGCTCTCCGCTCACCACGACGAGGAAGGTTTCGCCCGGCTCCCCCTCGCGACACACGGTCTCGCCCTTGCGCACGCTCCGCTCGGCGAACAGCTCGGCCACCGCCTCGAGCTCCGGAGCGCCCAGCCGCTCGAACAGCGGTATCGCCTGCAACAGCTCGATGCGCTCGGCGCTCTCCAACTCGTGCATCCCTAGCCGAGCACGGGAAAGCGACGCCGGTTCGCGAGATCGTCCACCATGTCCTGCATGGAGTTCCCGATGGCTGCGTAGGCCCGTCGCACCGCGTCCTCGTCGTCGTGGAGCCGCGCGCCCGGCCGGAAGTGGAAGGGCTTGCCCAGCTTGTAGGAGATCTTCGCCGGCAGGGGAAGAAAGGGCACGAAGCCCGTGCGGCCGAAGAAGTCCACGATGTTTCGCTTCCCGAAGCTCCGGTAGCAGTCGAGCTCTCCGCCTGGAAAGACGAGCAGCGGGCCCCCGCGGTCGAAGACCTTCTCGGCGTTCTCCGAGCAGGCGCGCAGCGCCCCAAGCCTGCTGATCAGCGTTCCGAACCAGGGCGCGCGGAATGCGACGTCGTGCACGAGGCAGTAGCCCGGCCGCTCCTCCTCCAGAAGGGTGTAGAGCAGATCCTTCATGGATCCGTAGATTCGGAAGCAACCACCAGCGCAGTTCTATCGCGCAGCCGACTAGCCGGAGCCGCGACGGAAGGCGCCGGCACGCATCGCATCGAGGCGTGTCGCCTCAGTCACGACCCGTCTCGGGGCGACATGCCCCAGCATCGGGCGATCCGGAAGCTGTACACGCGAGGCCTCGACGTGGACGGGCATGGATCTTGCTGAGTCAAAACAGCGGTCGAGGAGAACACCGATGCGCGCAAGCGGCTGGTCCACGGTGCTGGTGACCTGCACGGCGCTCGCCTGCGTGCCGGGGCCGCGCGCATGGGCCGCGGAGGCTGCGGACTCGCCTTCGGGCCGGACGGTCTCGGCCCTCGGGAGGCTGGAGCCAAAGGACGGGATCCGGCGTATTGCCGGCCCCTCTCAGCCCTCCGTCGTCATCGCCGAACTCCTCGTGGAGAAGGGCGACAGCGTCGCGGCCGGTCAGCCGGTGGCGATCCTCGACACGCTCGAGATCCTCGAGGCGAAGGTCGCGCGTCTCGAAGCCCAGCTCGTCTACGCGAAGGCAGAGCTGGGGCGCAACATGGAGCTTCACAAGGACGATGTGATCTCGGACTCGCGCCGGGAATCCTGGGAGCTCGAGGTGAACGTCCGGAAGGCGGAGCTCAGGAGCGCTCGCGCCGAGCTCGAGCGGGCGCGTGTGCGTTCGCCGATCGCCGGGCAGGTCATCTCGATCCACGCCCATCCGGGCGAGCGGGTCGGACCCGACGGTATTCTCGAGATCGGCCGCACCGGGGAGATGTACGCCGTGGCCGAGGTCTACGAGACCGACATCGGCCGCGTGCGACCCGGCCAGCGCGCCGTGGCGACGAGTCCGGCCCTCGCGCGTCCGCTCCATGGAACGGTCGAGTGGATCACACCCAAGGTGGGCAAGATCGACGTGCTCGGTACCGACCCCGCAGCGAAGACCGACGCGCGGGTCGTCGAGGTCGAGATCAGGCTCGACGACAGCGCTCTCGCATCGGGGCTCACCAATCTCCAGGTCGAAGTCGAGATCTTGCCCTAGGAAGACAGGCGTCAGGTCGCATGTGGCGAATCCATCTGGGATGGCTTCAGCTCCGCAGGGAGAAGCTCCGCACGCTGGTGGCGCTGGCCGGGGTCTGCTTCGCCGCCACTCTGATCCTGATGTGGCTCGGCTTCCGGTCTGCGCTCTACGAGAGCTCCGCGCGCTATCACGAGACCCTCGTCTACGACGTCATCCTGGTGAGCCCGGAGACGCCCTACATCGTTTCGGCAAAGGCCTTCAGCAGCCGCCGCCTCCACCAGATCCGGGGCATCGAGGAAGTCGAGTCGGTGGCGCCGGTCTACATGAGACTCGCGAACTGGAAGAACCCGTGGAACGGGGAGGTTCGGCGCATCTTCACGATGGCGTTCGACCCCGCGCACAGGGTCTTCGAGCTGCCGGCGGTCCGCGAGAACGTGCACGCGCTGACGCTTCCGGACGTGGCTCTCTACGACGACGAATCCCGTCCGGAGTTCGGCCCGGTGGCGGAGCGCTTCCGAGCGGGCGAGGAGATCCGGGTGGAGGTCAACCACCGCAGCATCGAAGTGGTCGGGCTCTTCAGCATTGGAACCTCGTTCGGCGTGGACGGGAGCCTGCTGATGAGCGATACGAACTTCCTGCGGATCTTCCCCAAGGATCGCAGGGGGCTCATCCACCTCGGCCTGATCCGCCTCGTGGAGGGGGCCGACCCGGAGACGCTGCGCGATCGCATCCGCAGCCTGCTTCCCGGAGACGTCCTGGTCCTCACCAAGCGAGACTACGTGGAACGCGAGGTGGCCTACTGGAGCCAGACGACGCCGATCGGGTACGTGTTCGGCTTCGGCGTCATCATCGGATTCGTGGTCGGCTCGATCATCGTCTATCAGATCCTGTTCGCAGACGTCTCGGACCATCTGGCCGAGTACGCGACGCTCAAGGCCATGGGCTACTCGAACGCCGCGGTGTCGGGGGTGGTGGTCGAGGAGGCGCTGCTGTTGGCCCTGCTGGGCTTCCTTCCCGGCCTGGGTCTGTCGGCTCTTCTCTACTCCATAGCCGCCGACGCGACGAACCTTCCCATGCACCTCGACCTCGGGCGTGCCCTGGCGGTGTTGGGCCTCACGGTGCTGATGTGCAGCATCTCGGGACTCCTGGCGCTGCGCAAGGTGCGGGCAGCCGATCCGGCGGAGATATTCTGATGGGCGAGCCGCCGCCCATCGTCATCGAAGGCCTCGGCTACAGCTTCGGCGAGGGCGAGCTTCGCACCGGAGTGCTCTTCGACGTGAGCGCCCGCGTCGAGGCGGGTGAGATCGTGATCGTGACCGGGCCCTCGGGCTCCGGCAAGACCACGCTTCTGACGCTCATCGGCGCGCTGCGCTCGGTCGAGGAGGGCAGCATCAGGGTCCTCGGGGAGGAGCTGTGTGGTGCGGGTCCGCGTCTGCTGGAGAAGGTGCGACGCAGGATCGGCTACGTGTTCCAGGCCCACAACCTGCTCGATTCCCTCGAGGCCTGGCGCAACGTGCAGCTCGCGTCGCTGCTCGAGCGCGGGAGCAGCCTCGCGGAGGCTCGGCGGAAGGCAATCGAGACACTGGAGCGCGTTGGGCTCGGAGACCGCGTCGACCACTACCCGAGCGAGCTCTCCGGGGGCCAGCGACAGCGGGTGGCGATCGCCCGCGCCCTGGCCGGCGGACCGCGTATCATCCTGGCCGACGAGCCCACCGCTTCGCTCGACGCCAGGACCGGACGCGAGGTGGTGGAGCTGATGCGCACGCTCGCCAAGAAGGACGGCGTGACCGTGGTGCTGGTGACCCACGACAGCCGCGTCCTGGACGCTGCGGATCGCATCCTGCACCTCGAGGACGGGCGCCTCGTCACCTTCACCGAGGCCGTCACCTCCCACACGCGCCACATGATGGGCCTGCTGGCGCAGACGACCCGCCGGGGAGAGCTGGGGCGCCGGATCGCCGAGATGCCCGAGGCGGGCTTCCTGGAGTTCCTCGAGCAGGTCACGCACGAGTCCCGGACCTTCCTCGAGGTGAGTCAGCTGAGCCGCGACGAGGCCTTCGAGAGCATGCTCGACCAGGCGCTCCAGGCCTTCACGCTCAAGATGGCGGACCTGCTCCGCTGCGAGCGCGCCTCGCTCTTCCTGGTGGACGAGGGGCGGGGCGAGCTGTGGCTCAAGGTTGCCAAGGAGGAGGGCGGCAGGCCGGTGGACTTCCGCATGCCGCTCGCGAAGGGAATCGCCGGTCGGGTGGCGACGAGCGGAAGGAGCATGCGCGTCGACGACGCCTATACCCATCCGCTGTTCAACCCAGCAGCCGACCGGGCCACGGGTTTCCGGACGCGGTCGATCCTCTGCGTGCCCATCTGCGACGCCGGTGGCCGCACCTTTGCCGTCGCCCAGCTGCTGAACCGCTGCGACGGGCAACCCTTCGATCGGGAAGACGAGGCCCACTTCGCGATGCTCGTCGAGTCGATCGGCGTGCTGCTCCAGACCTGGTGGGAGATGAGCACCGACACGCTGGGAGCCCTGAGCCAGGGATCCCTGGTGGCTGGGACGAACAAGCCCCGTTCCCGGCTCGCCCTCCGATGATCGCGTCGAGCGGCTCGTCGGCGGATGGGCGAAACGGTGTAACCAGGCCCTGCTGGTCGAAGGGAACCGGAGGGTTGCGATGACTCCACGAGACTTCGATTCGTCGTCCAGCGGGTGCGCGGCGACGCCGCAGTGGCGCGTGCGGCCCGCGTCCCCCACTCTTTACCGCCAGGCCCCATGCACGGGGTTCCGGGAGCGGATAGAAGATGAAACACAGGTGCACAGGGGCGGTGCCCGCCCTGACGATGCTGCTGGGGCTGGCGCTGGTGACGGGTTGCATGAAGAAGCCCGACCTGAACGCCAGGCCCGAAGGCGCGACGCCGCTCGAGCTCGGCGTCTGGCACGAGGACTCGCTGGACTGCGCCGACTCGGGCGATTGCCGGGACTGGTTCCGCGTCGTCGTTCCGGGAAAGGGGCGCGTGCTGGTGGAGGCGGTGCGGGTCGCGCAAGCGGAGGCCGGCCCGCCGTTCCGGCTGGAGATCGCCAATCCCAGCGGGGCGGAGCTCGCCCGCCTCGAGAGCAAGGACCGGGATCGTGTGCGGCTCGCGGCCCGGACGATCCCCGGCCAGGTTCTCGTGGCGATGGCGCTGCCGGATCCGCGGTCCGGAGCCCTGCGGTACCAGCTGAAGATAACGTTCGAGCCGTAGGCCCGGGCCACGCCCCGACGGCGCTTCGACGTGGTGCGCTCGCTCGTCTTCGAGGTGGAGCGTCGCAGCGACGGCAACCAGGTCGTGCTGATCGACCAGCGACCGAACGAGGGTCAGCCGACGTCCGATAGTCTCCGAAGTGCCAGTTCCCTACGTGAACGTCACAGGCGGGCCCCGCCGCCGCTCGGCGGGCGGGGCCCGGCGTGATCCGCTCCTAGGCGTTCGAGCCGGACGCGGGCGGGGTGCTCTCGGCCGAAGGCTCACCCGGCGACGCTGCGCCGGCCTCGGCGATCTCGCCGAGCGCCGACGTGAGCCCGGTCATCGAGTCGCCAGACAGGCCGACGTCCTTGAGCAGCGCGTCGATCAGCGGTGCCTGGCCGCGGTAGCGGAGCGCTGCGCTGACGAGCTGCTCGGAGAGGTTGCCGCCGCCACCCCCGCCGGAGCCGCCCGCCGCCGACGAGCCGCCGCCGTTCGTCATGCCGTTCAGCCCCTCCATCTGGATGATCTTGATGCCGTCGATCGCCTCCATCGGCTTGACGCTCTCGGCGATGATCTTGTCGAGGTTCTGGATCAGCTCGAGCTTGATGCGCATCGCGATCAGCTGCGGCGACAGCACGTTCTCGGCGAGGTGCAGCGCGCGCTGGCCCTCGGCGTCGACCGCGTAGCGCCGCTCGGCGGCGTCGGCGGCGATGCGCACCGCGTCGGCCTCGGCGTTGGCCATGGTGACCTGCGCGGCGGCCTGGTCCTCGGCGGCGGTCTTCTCCGCCTCGGCCGCGACGCGGATCGCGATCGCCTTGCGCTCGGCCTCCTTCGAAGCCTCGACGAGCTCGATCGCCTTCTGGCGCTCGGCCACCTCCTTCTCGCGGGCCGTCCCCACCTGCTCCTCGGCCTTCACGGCGAGGGCGCGAGCCGCATCGGCCTCGGCCTGGGCGACGGAGCGATCCTTCGATCGATCGGCCACTGCGATGTCGCGATCCTGGCTCGCGAGCTCGACCGTCTTCTGCTTCTCGATCTCGCGCTCCTGGATGATGCGGTCCTTCTGGATCTGCTCCTCCTGGACCTGGCGGTCCGACGAGATGCGCTGCTGCTCGACGTTCTGGGCCGCGACGATGTCGGCCTCGTCGGCCGCGCGCTTCTGGGCGGCGCGCTCCTTCGCGATCTCTGCGGCCTGCGTTGCTCTCCGCACCTCGACCTCGCGCTCCTGCTGGAGCTTCGCGTACTCCTCCTCCTTCGCGATCTCGAGCTTCTTGCGCTCGGCCTCGAGATCCTTCTCGCGGATGCCGACCTCGGTGTCCTGCTCGATGTCGTTGCGCTGCTTGCGCCGCGACTCGATCTCCTCGGTGAGGCGCGTGAGACCCTGGGCATCGAATGCGTTCTGCGGGTTGAAGAACTCGCGGTCGGTCTGGTCGAGCGCGGTCAGCGACACCGACTCCAGCTCGAGTCCGTTCTTGAGCAGGTCCTCGGACACGGCCTGCTGCACCTTCTGAACGAACTCGACGCGCTGCTCGTGCAGCTCCTCCATCGCCATCTCGGCCGCGACGGCTCGGAGGGCATCGACGAACTTGCCCTCGACGAGCTCCTTCAGCGACTCGGGATCCATCGTGCGCCGGCCGAGGGTCTGGGCCGCGTCGGCGATCGCCTCGACGGTGGGCTGGACGCGCACGTAGAACTCGGCCATGACGTCGACGCGCATGCGGTCGCGGGTGATGAGCGCCTGCTGCTGTGCACGCCGCACCTCGAGACGCAGCGTGTTCATGTTGACGAGGATGATCTCGTGGAGGACGGGCAACACGATCGCGCCGCCGTTCATGATGACCTTCTGTCCGCGGAAGCCGGTGCGGACGAACGAGATCTCCTTGGAGGCGCGCTTGTAGAGCCGCGCGATGATCATCGCGATGAGGCCCACGCCGAAGAGAATGAATCCCGAGATGATGATGATGTCCATGAGTCCCATTGGCACTCTCCTTCTCTATCTGGTCCGTCTGGTCCGATCTCTCTCTCGTATCCGTGAAGCTGCTCCCGTGGGCGCCTCGGCGAGCGCCGGGTGGGCGGCGCCGGCGCCTCGCGTCATGCGTCCGCCTCGTCGCTGAGCTGCGCACTCGGGTTGGGGATCGCGCGGAAGCGACTGCCCTCGCGGCGCACGATGAGCACCTCCGACCCCTGCTCGAGCGGGGTCGCGGGATCGTCGGGCTCGATCATCACGTAGTGCGCCTGCTGATAGCGATCGCGCAGCCGCCCCTCGGCCGGACTGCCTTCGCGCGCGGTCCCGATGGTGATGATCGCGACGCGCCCGACGAAGGCGTCGTGGGAGACGGCGCTCGACTCGTCGCGGGGGATCACCTTCTCGGCGAGCCCGCCGAGCACCCGGAGCGTCGGGATGGCGACGAGGAGTGCGGGGACGACGGCGATGAGCGCCGGCAGCCGGAACCCGAGTGTGGCATGGAGGAGGGTCTGCAGCACGAGGCCCGCGAGCCCGAACGCAAGCAGGAAGATGACGACGAGCACCAGGATCGGCACCCGGCCGACGCGGAGCCATGACAGCATCCGCGTGAAGGGCCCGATCTCTTGGACGTGCCCGATCTCGACCCCGTCGGCGCCATGGTCGAGCGAAGGCGCGTCGAAGTCGAGGTCCGCATCGACGTCCACGTCCAGGTCGGCGTCGGCATCGATGTCGGGCAGCAGCGAGTCGATCATGTCCGAGACACCGAGGCCGATCACCATTCCCATGCCCTCGATGAAGCCCAGGACCAGCATGATCGTGAGCGCGACGGCGAAGGGCAGGGACTCGGGGGCGAGGAAGGTCTCGATCATGACTTCTCGATGCGAGCCTTTGCGGCGGCCAGACGCTCCTGGATCCGGTTCCTGCGAGCCAGCTCGTCGAGCTCGGCGAGCCGGGCTGCCGTGCCTGCGTCGGAGCTGCTCGGCGCGACGTTCGACGCGTTCTCGAAGACGCGCTCGAAGGTGGACTCGGCTGCGGCGACCTTCCGCTCGACACCGCCTCCGGTGCGCGCCTCGCCCTGCGAGGCGCTGGGCACGGTCTGCGTCGCCTCGACGAGCGAGTCGCGGTACTCCTGCAGCTCCTCCTTCATGAGCCGCTTCTTGGCCTGCAGGGCCTTGACGTAGCCTTCGAGCTCGCCCTCGCGCGACTCGCACTCCGCGACCGCCTGCTCGAGCACCGGGATCTGGGTCTCGATGTCGAGCTGGCGTCCGACCGCGGCCTCGGCGAGATCCTCGCGTCCCTCCTCGAGGGCGAGGGCGATCTTCTCCTTGAGCTCCTCGTGCTGCTGGCTCTCCTTCATGAGCCGCGTGCTCGCGAGGTGCTTCTCCCCGAGCACGCGGCCGAGCTCCAGCCGCACCTCGTCGATCGCGCGGTCGATCTCGGTGATCGCCTCGGCCATGACCGTCTCCGGCGCGGCGTTCTCGACGGCCGACACGAGGGCGCTGACGCTGCCGCTCACGATCCTTCCGACTCTCGAAGCGATGCTCTCTGCCATTCCATCGTTCTCCTTCGTGCGGACCCGATCCGGATTCGACCCCAACGCGCGGGGCGAGTCCATCACGAATCAGGGAATTTGCGGCTCCCGCTCCCATGGCCGCTCTCGATCGCGATCCCGCTGCGTCGCGATGAGCGAGGCGAGCTCGAGGACCCGGTCGAGTCGGCCGGAGAGGAGATCGGGGTCGTATGCATCGACCTGCCGGGTGACGGCCATGCGCAGCACGCTCTCGAGCAGGCGCACCGCCCGATCGGCGAGGTCGCGCTCGAGGCGCTGCAGATGCGTGAGCGAGGGCTCGCCTTCGACGACCGGCGTGGCGGTGATGAGGATGGCCATCGCCTCGGGGAGCCAGTCATAGACCACGCGAATGAGCTCCGAGTGGCGCTCGAGATCACGCTCGGCCTCCTGCAGATCGGCCAGGCTCGGCGCCAGGGCCTCCCGCATGTTCGCCGCGCTCTCCTTGAAGGTGCGCCCGCTGGCGTGCTCGCGCTGCGCCCGGGCGATCAGCTCGCGGATCTTCTCGCTCGGTGTCGCCGCCCCCGCGATCTTCAGCTGCGCGATGAACGCGGCGACCTCGGGGCTGATGCGGAAGCTGATCGGAACGCTCTTCTGTGCCATCGATCGACTCCGTTTGAGAGCAATAGAGCCCAATCTAGTTATTCTGAAACTGATCGTCAACAAATGATTTCAAACGTCTCATTACGAGATCGAACCGATGCAACGGAGCGATCCAGGCACCGCTGCTCCGATCTTCGCTCATGCTCGGGATTCCAAGTGCTTGGACTTGATGGCTGCGTGTCGGCATCCGTTCCCTCTTCGGGAAACGCTCGACGGCCCCAGACGGGAATGTATCCGCACCCGGTCTACCTCCCGACCGGCGAGATCAGGGCTCTGCTCACCCAGCGACGCAATTCGGGGGTCTTCTCTGCCAACCCGGGCATTCCTTGACCGGCTCAAGTATTCGTCTTATTTTCGCCTCCTGCGAGGCACCCCTTGAGCGCACCCCCCTCATCCGGCGGTCCGCGTCGGCCCCAACTTCCGCCCGGCGAACCCCGTCCCATCGAAGTCCGGCCCATCGAAGTCCGACCAATCGAAGTCGGGCCCGGCGAAGCCGAGGTCCGCGGCCGCGGCGCCGCCGAGAACCCGGCCAACCGATTCGAGCGCCTCGTCTACGCCGAGGACCCGGAGCACGCCGAGGCGACGGGATCGTCTGAACCGTCGGGATCCTCGCGATCGTCTGGATCGCCTGGATCTCTTCGACGGGAGACCTGGCGCCTGCCGACCCGCTTCTACCGCGATCCGTCGCGCAGCATCCTGAGCCACAACGACAGCCCCGACGTCGGCTTCGAGACCAGCCTGAACCCCTATCGGGGCTGTCAGCACGGCTGCGCGTACTGCTACGCGCGGCCCACCCACGAGTACCTGGGGCTCTCGGCCGGGCTCGATTTCGAGACCCACATCCTGGTCAAGCCGGAGGCGCCCGCGCTGCTTCGGCGCGAGCTGGCCTCGCCGCGCTGGCGTCCCCGGGTCGTCGCGATCGGGGGCGTGACCGACGGCTATCAGCCGGTGGAGAAGCGCCTGCAGCTCACGCGACGCTGCCTCGAGGTCTTCGCGGAGTTCCGCAACCCGGTGGCGATCGTCACCAAGAGCAGCCTCGTCACCCGGGACGTCGACCTGCTGGCGGAGCTCGCGGCCCACGACGCGGTCCACGTCCAGGTCTCGGTCACCAGCCTGGACGACCGGCTGCGTCGCGCCCTCGAGCCCCAGGCGTCCTCGCCGCGGCGGCGCCTGGAGACGATCGCGGCGCTGGCGCGCGCCCGCATTCCCGTCGGCGTGATGGTCGCACCGGTGATTCCGGGCCTGACGGATACGGAGATCCCCGCCATCCTCGCGGCCGCCGCTCGCGCGGGTGCGCGCAGCGCGGGCACCATCACGCTACGGCTTCCCCACGGCCTGGCGGACCTCTTCGACGCCTGGCTCGAGCGCCACGTCCCGGAGCGACGCCGCAAGGTCATGAACCGCATCCTCAGCCTCCGGGGAGGTCGCGTCAACGATCCGCGCTTCCACACGCGCATGCGCGGAAGCGGTGCCTACGCGGACCAGATCGCCGGACTCTTCGAGCTGGCCCGGCGCCGCGCGCGGCTCGACGCGCCCCTGCCGCCGCTCTCCACCGCGGGCTTCCGCCGTCCCGCCGAGCCGCAGCTCTCGCTGTTCTGAATCGGCTACCCTGCACGCGTGCCGAGCGCCGACGAGCTCCGACGCACCCTGTCGCGCATCGATGGGCGCGGCTACAAGGCCTACCGGGATCTGCGCGGCCAGTTCGAGTTCGAGGATTCCGGGGCGCTCACGCTCTACGTCGATCACGTCCAGGGAGACCCCTTCGCGGCGCCCTCGCGGCTGCGCGCGCGCATTCCCATGCAGCGCGCCGCGCTGCCCGACGCGCTGTTCGAGAACCCGGTGCGTCGCATGGCCCTGGCCGATCTGCTGGCCCGACGGGCGCGGCACGAGATCGCGCGGCAGGGCGGCGGGCGACGCGGCAGCGGCAAGAGCGGGCTGGTCGCGGTCGACGCCGGGGGCCAGGAGGTGCTCGAGCGCAGCGCCGTGGTGATCGATCCGGACTGGGTCGAGCTGCGCCTCCAGGCCGGGCTCCCCGCGGCGGGCCGCCGCGTACTGGGCCGCCAGGCCGAGGCGCTGCTGTGCGGAGACCTCCCCCGCCTCGCCGAGCGCGCGCTGTGCGCGCGACACCTGTCGCGGGCGGAGCTCGATCGCTTCGTCGAGTGCGTGGAGAACCAGGAGCACATCCGCGCGAGGCTCGACGCGCTCGGGCTCGTGGCCTTCGTGGCGGACGGCTGCATCCTGCCGCGAGAGAGCGGCGCCAGCGACCGGCCGCTGCGGGCAGAGGCCGCCATTCCCTTCGAGTCTCCGGCGTCTTTGCGCGTGGAGGTTCCGCTCGCCCACCCGGTGGAGGGACCGGGCGGAACCCGCTCGTCGCTGTCGGGACTCGGCATTCCGAAGGGCATCACGCTCGTCGTCGGAGGCGGCTACCACGGCAAGTCGACCCTGCTCCGCGCCCTCGAGCGCGGCGTGTATCCCCACGTCCCGGGCGACGGTCGCGAGGGGGTGGTTGCTGCGCCCGGGCTGGTAAAGATCCGCGCCGAGGACGGCCGCCGCGTCGAGCAGGTCGACATCGGCGGGTTCATCTCCGATCTGCCGGGCGGCCGCAGCACCCGCGCCTTCTCGAGCGACGACGCCAGCGGAAGCACCAGCCAGGCCGCCAACATCGTCGAGGCGCTCGAGGCGGGAGCGACGGGCCTGCTGCTCGACGAGGACACGTCGGCGACGAACTTCATGGTGCGCGACGCGCGCATGCAGGAGCTGGTGCACCGCGAGCACGAGCCCATCACGCCCTTCCTCGACCGGGTACGCGAGATCTTCGAGCGGGAGGGCGTCTCGACGGTGCTCGTCATGGGCGGCTGCGGCGACTACTTCGACGTGGCCGACACCGTGTTGCGGATGCGCGACTACCGCCCCCACGACGCGACCCGGGAGGCCCGCGCGATCGCCGCGCGCCACGCCTCGGAGCGCCGCGCCGAGACCCGCGCGCCGCTTGCCCGCGTGACCGCCCGCGTGCCGCTCGCCGAGAGCTTCGACCCCTCCCGGGGACGGCGCGAAGTGAAGATCGACGCCAAGGGGCGCGACGCGATCCTGTTCGGCAGCGACCTCATCGACCTGCGCGGCGTGGAGCAGCTCGTCGACTGGAGCCAGACGCGCGCCATCGGAAGCGCGATCCACCTCGCCAGCGAGCGCTTCATGGACGGCCGCGCCACGTTGCGCGAGGTGCTCGACGCACTGGACCGGCTGCTCGACGCAGAGGGGCTCGACGTCCTCGACCCCTTCCATCGCCCGGGCCACCACCCGGGCAACTTCGCGCGGCCCCGGCGCTTCGAGATCGCCGCGGCCATCAATCGCTCGAGGACGGTGCGCATGCGGCAGCGGCCGCCCAGGGATCAGTCGAGCGCCCACTCCGCGTAGCGGCGGAGCGCCTCGACACACTCGGGAGAGCGCCGCCAGGGCGTGACGACGAGGCGGTCGACGCCGGCGTCCCGCCAGCGCGCCAGCTCTTCGGGATCCCGCGGCGTCCCGCCGAGCGTGACCTCGAAGGGCTCGCGCTCCCGGCCGAGCTCGCGGCGCAGGTCGAAGAGCTGCTTCACGCGGCCCGCGGCCGACTCCGGGGTGTGGACGAGGCCGTACCAGCCGTCGTGGGCCGCGGCCCGGCGCAGCGCCGCCGGCGACTCCCCGCCGACGTGGATGGGCGGCCAGGGCCTCTGCACGGGCTTGGGCTCGAAGGCCACCGGCTCGAAGTCGTAGAAGCTGCCGTGGTGCTCGATGCGCTCCTCGCTCCACAGGCGCTTGCAGACCGCCAGCGCCTCGTCGAGGCGCCGCCCCCGGGTGCGCGGATCGAGCCCGGCCGCGCTCCACTCCTCCCGGAGCCAGCCCGCGCCCACACCGAGGATCGCGCGCCCCTTCGACAGGATGTCGAGCGTCTGGACGGCGCGGGCCGCGACGAAGGGGTGGCGCAGCGCCAGCAGGTACACGTTGGTGCCGAGGCGCAGGCGCTCGGTCCGCGCCGCCAGGAAGCACAGGTAGCCGAAGGCGTCGTAGACGGGCGTCGTAGGCGGGACGGGAGGCAGGTCGTCGCCCGGGTGCGGCGAGCCGGAGAGATCGGCGGTGAAGACCAGGTGGTCGGACATCCACACGGACTCGAAGCCCAGCCGCTCGGCCTCGAGCGTGGCCTCCAGGTGGAAGGCGGGATGCAGGCGCGCCAGCGCGATGCCGAACTTCACGGGCCCGCTTCCGCGCGCCGGCGCGCGCCCTCTTCGCGGCGCCGTCGCTGCGTCCCCTCGACGTCGAGCGCGAGGTCTCCCGCCTCGAGGCTCCCGCGGAGCACCACGCCGTAGTCGCGACGCGCCGCCTCGACGCTCACGTACTCGTCGAGCACGTCTTCGAGCACCCGCTCGGGATCGCGCTCGAGCGGGTCCCCCCAGCCGCCGCCGCCGCCGAAGCAGTACTCGTAGGCCTCGCCGGCCGCGAGCGGAACCATGCGGGCCGTGTGGGTCACGACCTCCGCCCGCGGCGTCCCGACCCGCAGCGTGAAGCGATTGGGAGCGCCGGGACGACCGCCCGCGATGCCGGGCATCGGATACTTCATCCCGACCTGGTAGGTGGAGACGGAGGCCGGAGCGGTCAGGCGCTTGACGGTCCGGGAGCCGGGGCAGCCGCGCCACCGCCCGGGACCGCCGGTGTCGGTCTCGTAGTCCAGGTTCTCGATGCGAACCGGGAAGATCGACTCGTTGATCTCCACCGTGGCCTTGATGAGGTTGCCGAAGGAAGCATTGGCGGAGCCCCAGCCGTCCTGTCCCCGCACGGCGCCGCAGTACGCCGCCGTCGAGTCGACGGAGTGGTCGACGAAGACCGCGCCGGTGTCCGGATGAACCCCGTAGACGATGGCCGGCATGCCGGCCTTGTAGATCTGGGGGCAGGCGCGTTCGGGAATGACCTGGGCCAGGGCCAGCGCGATCGCCTCCCCCACCTCGACCCCCGGGTGGTGGGTGCCGGCCGCCACCGAGCGGCCCGGCAGCGGGTTGAGGCAGCAGCCCTCGGGAACCACCAGCTCGATCGCCTCGAAGAACCCCTCGTTCTTCGGAATGGCGGGATCCATCATGGATGCGAGCTGGGCCACCACGTAGCCGCGCGTGTTGCCGAAGGTCGACCAGGCCTGGAGCTCCGGACGGGTGTCGGAGCCGCTGAAGTCCACGCGGAGCCGGTCGCCGCGAATCGTGACCTCGCAGTGCACGTGGACGTCCTCGTTGCCGCGCGGATCGTGGTCGACGTAGACGTCCGAGGCGTAGCATCCGTCGGGCCAGGCCGAGACCTCCTCCCGCAGCCGGCGCGCCGCGTACGCGATCGAGTGCTCGACGGCGCCTCGAACCGCCTCGGCGCCATGGCGCGCCGCGATCTCCCCGAGCCGCCGCGCACCGAGCTGGGCCGCGCCGATCTGGGCCCGCAGGTCCCCGATGAAGCTCGGGGTGCGGTTGTTGACCTGCATCATGTAGACGACGTCGCGCCGCTCCTGGCCGCGCTCGCACACCTTGAGGGCCGGAAAGCGCACCCCCTCGGCCCAGACGTCGAGGGCCTCCACGTTGTAGCCGCCGGGCATGCCCCCGCCCGTATCCGCGTGGTGACACTGGATCGAGGCGATGAGCAGCAACCCGCCGTCCACCACCACGGGTGCGAACACGTTGTAGTCGGGCAGGTGCCCGCCTCCGTGGTAGGGATCGTTGGCGACCAGCACGTCCCCCGCCTCGAGGCCGCCCTCGCCGAAGAAGTCGAGGGCGAAGCGAACGGGCAGGGTCGAGGAGAGCATGAACTGCGGAATGCCGACGGACAGGGCCGCCAGTCGACCCCGGCCGTCGAGGATCGTGGCATTGCGCTCGTTGGACTGGTTCAGGATCGGCGTAGTGGCCGTGAGCGAGACGTGGGTCGCCATCTCGTAGGCGACGGTCTCCATCGCGCCGCGGATCACCTCCGCGGTGACGGGATCCACTCCAGCCGACTCCTGCACCGCTGACTCCTGCGCCGCCGACTCCCGCGCCGTCGACTCCCGCGCCGTCGACTCCCGCGCCGTCGACTCCCGCGCGTCGGGCATGGGCGCCGCCCCTCCTCGGGCTCCAGTGGAGCACGCTGGCGGGCAAGCGCGCAAGAGCCGCGTAGACTCGACGCAGAGCATGCAGCGACTCACCGCCCTCTCGCTCGCCCACCCGCGCATGGCCGGGCTGCTGCTTCTGCTGGTCAGTGCCGGACTCGGCGCCGGGGCCTTGCGGCTCGAGACCGACGTCGGATACCGCAGCGTGCTCGGGCAACAGCACCCCTCCGTCGCGCGCTTCGACGGCTTCCTGGAGCGCTTCGGCGCCGGCTTTCCGATCGCCGCCGTGTACAGCTGCGAGCAGACGCCGCGCTGCGAGAGCGTCTTCGATCCGGAGGCCCTGCGGATGGCGGCCTCGATCGCAGCGCAGCTCGAGCGTTCCGACGCCGTGCGCCGCGTGGAGAGCCTCGCCACGACGCCGCTGCTGGTGCCGGGAGACGCAGACCCCGTCCTGCGCACGTTGGTCGAGGAGGGGGTCCCGGTCGCGGATCGCGCCTTCCTCGCGCAGCGCGCACTGCGCGACTCGCTGTGGGTGCGCGCCCTGGTCGACGCAGAGGGCCGCGTGGGCGCCGTGGTGATGGAGGTCGCGAGCTCCGAGGGAGCGGACAACGCGGCAGCCTACGCGGCGCTCGATGCCGCCCTGGCGCCTCACGAGGCCGCGGGCTTCCGCTTCCATCGCGTCGGGGGCGCGGTCGAGTTCGTCGTGGCGAGCGCCGAGCTCCAGGCCGATACCGCCCGGCTCGTGCCGGGGATGGTGGCGCTGATCGGCGTCGTCCTGGTCGCGCTGTTCCGCTCGCTCGCCTCGGCGCTGGCGACGCTCGCCAGCGTCGGGACGGCGGTGCTGTGGTGCTTCGGCGCCATGGGCTGGCTCGGATGGCCGCAGAACTCGGTCAGCCAGGCCCTGCCCCCGCTGCTGCTCGTGATCGGGGTCTGCGACGCGATCCACCTGCTGGCGCGCTACGCCACCCGGCTCGGCCCGGGGCTGCGCGACGCCGCGGCGCGGCGTCGGCGGCTGGTGGAGGTGGCGGGAGAGGTCGGACCGCCGTGCCTGCTGACGTCACTCACGACGGCCGGGGCCTTCCTCTCCTTTGCGACGAGCGGCCTCGAGAGCTTCGTGCGCTTCGGCGTCGCTGCGGCCTTCGGGGTCATGGGCGCCCTGATCCTCACCTTCACCCTGCTGCCGATGCTCGCGGTCGGGATCCGACCCGATCGGGTTCGGGCCGTGCGGGCCTCGGCGGCCTGGGAGCGCGGGCTCTCGCGGCTCGTGGTACCGAGCGAGCGTCACCCGCGCGCGGTCGTCGCCGCCACGCTCGTCCTGACCGCGGCGAGCGCGGTCGGCTTCGCGAGCCTGCGCGTGGATGCGAGCTTCGAGGACCTCTACGGGAGGGAGAGCCGCGTCGTGCGCTGGGTTCGCTTCGTCTCCGACGCGCTGCGACGTCCCGACACGCTCGAGGTGGTGCTGGTTCCGCCCGGCGACGGGCGGCCCGCGGATCCGGAGCGGCTCGCGACGCTGCGCGACGTGGCTCGGGACCTGGCGGCGATCGAGGATCTGGGTCCGGCCCGCACCCTCTCCGACGCCGTGTCGCTCGTGCACCAGCTCGCCAGCGACGACGACCCGTTCTGGCACCGGCTGCCCACCCGCGCCGAGGACGCGCGAGAGATCCTGTCGCTGCTCGAAGAGCGCGATCCCCGAACGCTGGCTCGCTGGCTCGACGCGGAGACGGGCCGCTACCGCGTGTCCCTGGAGGCGGAGAAGCCTCCCCAGGAGGTCATGCGCCGCATCTTCGGCGAGGTGGAGGCGGTGCTCGCGGCGCGGCTGCCCGAAGGCTGGCGCGCGGAGCTGACCGGCCCGCTGGCGGTGGTGCACGAGATGGTCGACGAGATCCGGCGCACCCAGCTCGAGAGCTTCGCCGGCGCGGGGCTGGTGGTGCTGGTGCTGGTGGCGCTCTTCTTCCGCTCGGCGCGCATGGCGTGCCTCGCGGCGCTCCCGACGCTGTTGCCGGTGCTCGCCACCCTCGGCGTCATGGGATGGCTGGGAGCGAGCCTCGACGTCGGGAGCGCCATGGTCGCGGCCGTCGTGCTCGGCATCGCGGTCGACGACGCCATCCACCTGCTCTCCGAGTACCGACGACACCGTGAGGCGGGCGAGACCCCCGCCGAGGCGATGCGCAGCGCGGTGCTCCGGGTGGGGAGGGCGGTCGCCACGACCTCCATCGCCCTGACGCTGGGATTCGCCGTCCTCACCCTCTCGTCTTGGAGGACCATCGCGAGCTTCGGCGCGCTGTCTGGCATCGCCGTGCTGGGAGCGCTGCTGTCGGTACTGGTCGTCCTCCCGGCGTGCGTCTCCGCGCTCACGCGCTCGGAAGACGCTGTCTCCACCCGCGGCTGAGCAGGATCGCCAGTCCGATCGCCACGTGGCCCACCACCTCCATGGTCTCCTCGAGGGGAACGTGGAAGCGCTCCTCGCCCGGGAAGCCGCGCCAGGCGCGCTGGTCCACGCTGACCGCGATCCCGTACGACGCGATGCCGATCGCCAGGAGATCGAGCAGGATGCGGTCGCGCAGGTACGGGGCCAGGACCTCGTAGCGGTGCACCGCGACGGCGCCGAGCCCGATCAGCGCCACGTACACGCCCTCGGACGTCCCGGCGAAGTGGAACTCGCGACACAGCAGCACCACGACCAGCGCGGTGCCCCAGACGTCGAAGGGGTGTCGCGTGTGGGCGGCCCGGGCCGCGGAGACGAAGCCCACGAAGATCAGCACGCGCACCGCCAGGCGCTCGAGGACCACGCGCTCGCCGCGGTAGAGGCCGGTGCTGGCGGCCCAGCCGACGAAGACCGCGATCGCGATCGGCACCAGCAGCACGGCGAGGTCGACTCGCGGCAGCAGGTCCCGCACGACGCCGCGGGTGCGCTCGGCGGCACCGCGCAGCCGCAGGGCGAAGCCCCGTCGACGCCCCGGCTGCGGCGACGGCGCCCGCTGGGCGGTCGGTCGGGACTGCGTCACCACCCCGCGAGCTGTGCCGAGCGCTCGCGGTGCACGTCCGGCGTGCCGAGCCAGGCCCGGTCGAAGAGCACGCGCTTGAACCAGATCTGGACGTCGCACTCCCAGGTGAAGCCGATCCCGCCGTGGGCCTCGACGCTGTCGCGCGCCAGCTGCATGGCGCGCTCGGCGATGTGCGCCTTGGCGAGCGCGGCGGCCCGAGGCGCCTGGTCCGGAATCCGGTCGAAGGCGTGGGCCGCGTACCAGTACAGGCCGCGGCACGGCTCGATCTCCACCGCCATGTTGGCGAGCTGGTGCTTCAGACCCTGGAAGTGTCCGATCGCGACGCCGAACTGCTCGCGGGTCCCGGCGTACTCGACCGCCATGTCGAGCAGCCGGCAGGCGGCCCCGAAGGCGTCCGCAGCGAGCAGCACCAGCGCCGCATCGCGCAGCTTCGAGCCGGCCTCCGCGGTGCCGTCGAGCCCCTCACAGGCAGCGCCCTCGAACGCCACGTCGCCGAGTCTCCGCCCGCGGTCCACGCTGTCGAAGGGCTCGACGCGAACCCCCTCCGCGGCACGCTCCACCAGGGCGAGCCCGCCCCCGGCCGTACCCACGACGATCAGGTCGGCCAGCGAGGCGTAGGGGACGAAGTGCTTGCGGCCGTGCAGCGCGTCCGCGGCCTCGATCCGCCATTGCTCGGGCTGCCACGCGCCGCCCGATTCCCCGAGCGCCACGCTTCCGAGCGCCTCCCCGCTGGCGAGCCGCGGCAGCCAGCGGCGCTGCTGCTCCGCGCTGCCGGCGAGCGTGACCGCCAGCGACGCCAGCGCGTGGCCGAGGAAGGGGCCGGGGGTTCCGGCGTAGCCCAGGGTCTCCGACGCCAGCGCGAGGTCGAGCAGCTCGAGGCCCGCGCCGCCGTGCTCTTCGGAGATCATCAATCCGCCGATCCCGAGCTCCAGGAGGCCCTTCCACAGGCCCGGATCGTGGCCCGTGTCCCCGTCGAAGATCGCGCGGACCTGGGTGGGCGGACACTCGTTGTCGAGGAACTGGCGCAGCGTCTCCTGGAGCAGCTCCTGCTCTTCCGACAGGTCGAAGTTCACTTGCCGGAGCTCCTCTCGGCGAAGTAGTCGCGCGGCAGACCGAGCGCGCGTTCGCCGATCACGTTGCGCTGGATGTTGGCGGTGCCGCCCGCGATGGCGATTCCGAGCGAGTACATGTACTGGCTGAGCCAGGAACGGTTCGGCCCATAGACCTCGGCGCCGGGCTGGGCCATCGGGTCCCGCAGGCCCTCCTCGCCCATCAGGTCGATGGCGAGCTTCGCCACCTCGGAGCCGATGTTGGTGGAGACCAGCTTGTTCATCACCCCGATCCGCCCGACGTCGCGACCGCGTGCGGAGCGGGAGAGCTGGCGGTAGCTCGAGTACTCGTGGGCACGGACGTAGCCCTCTATGGCCGCCAGACGCTGGCGCACCTCGGGGCGCTCGATGTTCGGTAGGCCGTCTCGCTCGGTGGTCCTCGCCAGGTGCACGAGGCCCTCGAACATCATCAACGACATGGCGGCGTTGCCGATGCCGTCGCGCTCGTGCTTGAGGGTCGCGCGGGAGACCAGCCAGCCCTCGCCCCGGCGTCCCACGATCCAGTCGGCGGGGGTCCGGGCCTCGTTCAGGAAGACCTCGTTGAAGTCCGCGTCGCCGTTCATCTGGCGGAGCGGGCGCACCTCCACACCGGGCTGCTTCATCGGAATCAGCAGGTAGGAGATCCCCGCATGCTTGGGCGCCTCGGGCTCGGTGCGACACAGGCAGAACATGCAGTCCGCCTCGTGGGCGTGGGTCGTCCAGATCTTCTGTCCGGTGATCACCCACTCGTCGCCGACGAGCTCCGCGCGCGTCTTGAGGGACGCGAGATCGCTGCCCGAGCCGGGCTCGCTGTAGCCCTGACACCAGTGGTACTCGCCGCGCAGCGTCTTCGGGACGAAGTACTCCTTCTGCCAGGCCTCGCCCTTCTCGAGGAGCGTCGGGACCAGCATCATCGTCCCGATGCCGCGCACCTCGTGGGGCGCGCGGGCCCGCCGGAACTCCTCGCGGATGATCG
>JAAUYK010109360.1_pt1 | contig 20859 bp, 18 predicted proteins | sample 7278021 | NCBI WGS metagenome assembly JAAUYK01 (sample SAMN14350223, study PRJNA611818) | marine sediment metagenome | isolation source: surface marine sediment (1.8m) | place: French Polynesia: Moorea | collected 2018-08
GCATTCCGGGTGTCCCGGGCCGGTATCATGATCCATAAATCGCGCGTCTGATAAAAAGCCTGTTTTCATGCTGGGGGTTATGCCATGTTAAATATCTTGCGATTGGTTATTATACGTCAACCAGTATATTTGATGTTGCTTTGCCCTATGTGTTCAAAACAAATTGCACCTTACGGTTCATGGAAGTCACCGATTACACCGGAAATTATGCTCGGTTCCAGCGTTGGGCTTGGTGAAATTCAATATTGTAATGGAGTTCTGTACTGGATTGAGATGCGTCCCGAGGAAGCCGGCCGCTATGTTATCGTAAAACAGGATGCAAATGGCATCCGCAGAGATGTTATTGATAAACAATACAATGCCCGCACAAGAGTGCACGAATACGGCGGTGCTTCCTACCTGGTTACAGAGGCAGGTATTTTCTTTTGTAATTTTGCTGACCAGGCCCTGTATTCTCTCGACCAGTCAGGAACCTGCAAACAGCTGACGCATAACAACGCCTGCCGCTATGCAGACATGGTTTATGACCATAACCATTCACGCCTGATATGTGTAAGGGAAGAACACTCGCAAAAAACCGGTGAGGTAATCAATACCATCGTCGGTATTGATCTCGCAACCGGCGCCGAAACCATACTGGTCAGTGGCGAGGATTTTTATTCATATCCAAAAATTAGCCCTGATGGTAAGCAGCTATGCTGGGTTGCCTGGATACATCCGAATATGCCCTGGGATACCACCACGCTCATGCTGGCCGATATTAAAGATGACGGTACTTTGGCTGATGCAATCGTTGTTGCCGGTGGCAAGGATGAATCAGTTACGCAGCCTGCATGGTCACCCAACGGAATCCTTTATTTTGTTTCTGATAGAAGCAACTGGTGGAACCTCTATCGACTGGATGCCGATCAGACTGTTTGCGTTTTCCCGTTGGATGCTGAATTTGCCGTGCCACAGTGGTCTTTTGGTGAACAGAATTATGATTTTATCGATGACGAGCATATGCTGTTGTGCTTCTGGCAAAACGGCCTGGCCAGACTGGCCAGGGGCAATACCAACTCGGGCAGGATTGAACTGCTTGAACTGCCTTTTACCGACATTGAATCTGTCATCTGCAACGGGGAGCAGGCCTGGTTTCTTGCTGCCTCGCCAGAATCTTTTCCTGCCATTATTGGTATACAACTGCCTACGAGCGAGTACAGGGTGTTGCAGCGCTCTAACTACTTATCTATCGATACGGGCTATTTATCCAGCGGCGATTCAGTCAGCTTTGCCGTTTCTGAAACGACGCAGGCGCATGCTTTTTACTATGCCCCGGTAAACCGCGACTACAAGGCTCCGGAAAATGAAAAACCACCACTGATTGTTATCAGTCATGGTGGTCCTACCGGCGCATCACATAATGGATTGAAAATGGTGATTCAATTCTTTACCAGCCGCGGGTTTGCGGTGATTGATGTGAATTACGGTGGCAGTACCGGTTATGGGCGAGAGTATCGACAGCGTTTGCTGGGGCAGTGGGGTATCACCGACGTTAATGATTGCTGTAAGGCGGCAGAGTACGCCGTCGAGAAAGGTTGGGTGGATGCAGAGCGATTAGCAATCAGGGGAGGGAGTGCCGGCGGTTTCACCACGCTTGCCGCTTTGGCATTTACCGATGTTTTTAAGGCCGGCGCCAGTCACTATGGCGTTAGTGATCTTGAGGCATTGGCACGTGACACGCATAAATTTGAATCACGTTACCTCGATACGTTGCTTGGTCCCTACCCGGAAGCGCGTGATATATACCAGCAACGCTCACCGATAAATTCTGTATCAGGGCTGTCTTGTCCGGTAATTTTCTTTCAGGGTCTTGAAGATAAAATTGTATTACCAAACCAGGCTGAAATGATGGTTGCTGCGCTAAAAGAAAAGGGGATACCTGTTGCCTATATTGCGTACGAAGGTGAGCAACATGGTTTTAGACAGGCACAAAACATCAAACGTACCTTGCAGGCTGAATTACACTTCTATTCACAAATATTTGGCTTTGATTGCCCTGATGATGTTGAGCCGGTTGTGCTGGAATAATAAATAGACAACTCGGTCTCATGTCGATGCAGATTATGGTCATCGATACATTCTACGGCATCGATCGTGGCAAGATAATCATTGGGCAATGCGTGTTCTATCGCGCCACGTAACACGTGCTCCTTGTACCAGCTAAATGGCTGGATTTCCCGTTCCACCCTTATGGAGATGTAAGTTAATGCCTCAAACTTGGTGCCGCGTGAAGAGGCAACCTCGACAATACACTCCTCGTAACCGATGCCGAGACTTTCACATTTATCCAGCACAGGCTTTTCGTGCGGATTGATTTCAAACAGCACACCATGGACCACATGCTGAATGTTGCCGGTGTATAACGCATTACACTTTGCTGAACCATCTTTTTCACTCGCATGATGGAAAAAGAGCTGGTGCTGATGCAACCTGGCAACATCAACCTTTCTAGCCGATGGTGTTCTGGCGCATAAACGCGCTGTTGACATATTTGAACCGTAGGAAAAGTAATACACTGATACCTTCAGTTCTCAATACGAAGCATGGTAATCAGGGATCGAGGTTCTGGATAACAGCCGTTGTATATTCGCTAGTGTTGGCAGTGCCTTTCAGATCGCCGGTGCGTGTTTCAGGTTTTTCCATACAGCGTTTGATGGAATTACGCAGTTGATCGCCAAGCGGCTTTTCACCAACATGATCCAGCATCATGGCAGAAGCCAGTAGCAGTGCAGTGGGGTTGGCAATACCTTTACCCGCAATGTCAGGCGCTGTGCCATGCACAGCTTCAAAAATGGCTGCATCTTTTCCTATATTACCGCCCGGTGCCAGGCCTAATCCCCCAATCAGACCGGCGATTTCGTCAGACAGGATATCACCAAACATATTGGTAGTGAGTATCATGTCAAACTGGGAAGGATTTGTGACGAGTTGCATGGCCGTATTATCGACAATACGGTCTTCAATAATTAACTTGCCCTCGTATTCCTTGCTCACTTCGCGTGCAGTTTCAAGAAAAAGACCGGTAAGTTTTTTTAATATGTTTGCTTTATGCACAATAGTGACTTTCTTTCGACCGTTCTTGATAGCGTAATCAAAGGTGAATTTTGCTATACGGCGACAACCTGAACGCGTGATGATGCCAGAAGCTTCCGCGACGGCCCTGGGGTCATCATCAATTGGAATAAAATGTTCAACGCCGACATACAGTCCCTCTGTGTTCTCACGAACCAGCACAATATCTATATTGTCGTAGGCGCGACGCGAGTGAAGATAGGATACAGCGGGTCGAATATTTGCATACAGCTTGAATTCTTCCCTTAGACGCACATTGGCCGATCGAAAACCTTTGCCAATGGGTGTCTCTAATGGTGCTTTTAATGCCAGTCGTGTTTGTCGAATGTTATCCAGCATTGGTTGTGGTAAGGGATCACCACATTCATCAACTGCGGACATACCCGCTTTGAAATGATGCCAGTCAAATTTAGCGCCAAGGGCTTCCAGTATTGCGAGTGTTGATTCAAGTATCTCGGGACCAATGCCGTCACCTTCAATCAGCGTTGCAGGTGTGTTTTTAATAGTGTCTCTCCCCTAAAGCGTGATGGTACTTAATACCAAAAAATACTAGAGGGAATGATTACATATTGTGCAATGGTGGGGAAGGTTGATTTTTTGCTTCAACCGTACGCGTATCGACTTTATTCTTGACAGGAGGTGCAATCAGATCATTGAGAATCTCGGCTGTTTCCTGCAATAAGATATCCAATGGTTCTTCTTCTTCTTCGTCTATCGCACTGTCATTCTCTGCCTCGAGCTCATCCTCAGAAAGAGGAGGTAAGCCCTTAGCTGCGCGCATTGCATTCTGTATCTCGTTTCTTGCGGTAACAAGTTTCTCACGTTCCTGTTTACGCTTGCTTTCGAGCAGGGAAATTTCCGTCTTTTTACTTGCCTCTCGCTTGAGCTCTATATCTTCCACGAGCAGCTGGAACAGCTCATCGTTCTGAATACGTTTTTTATGTTCTTCCAGTGCCAGCTCAAAGATATCAATTGGTGCGCTGGCCGGATAATACCTTGCAGGTTTGACCTTGTCCCACGGTAGCGCATTCTCATAGGCACGCTCGCCTTGCGCTTCAGAATCAATGACGGTAGGAAAGATGATGTCAGGCACAACGCCTTTGTACTGGTTGCTACCTCCGCTGACACGGAAAAATTGGGCAATAGTCGTTTTCAAACGACCATGATCGTCGCTGCTATCTTTGATAAAACGGTTTAGATCAATAACGTTTTGAACGGTGCCCTTACCAAACGTAGGCTCACCAATAATAATACCGCGACGATAATCCTGAATTGCCCCGGCAAAAATTTCGGAAGCTGAAGCACTATCGCCATCGACGAGTACAGCAAGTGGGCCGGGATAAACGATACCGGGTTCCGGATCGTAATTAATATCAACCCGCCCTGATGCATCTTTGGTCTGTACAACGGGTCCTCTGTCGATAAATAGTCCAGTCAGTTCAAGTGCTTCTGAGAGTGAACCACCGCCGTTACCGCGTAAATCAATGATAAGCCCGTCTATACCCTCTACCTGCATACTTTTAATCAGCCTTCTAACATCACGCGAAGTACTTTTGTAATTTTTATCGCCCTCGGCCTGGGCGGCAAAATCAATATAGAAGGTAGGTAAATCAATGACGCCAATCTTTGATTGACTGTCGGGTAATTCGATTATTTGTGAGCTCGCGTCTTGTTCTTCCAGTTTAATTTTGTCCCTGGTGAGCGTCACAATCTTGGTAGCTCCTTCAACGCCCGCACCTTTGGGTAATAATTCGAGTTTGATCTTGGTCCCTTTAGGGCCGCGAATGAGATCAACCACATCGTCGAGCCGCCAGCCAATTACATCAACCAATTCATCTGAATCCTGCTGGCCAACTGCAATAATTTTGTCATCAACCTTTATCTCTCCACTTAGCGCAGCAGGACCACCGGTAATGACTTTAACTACCTGTGTGTAATCACTTTCAGCTCGTAAAACGGCGCCAATACCTTCCAGCGAGAGACGCATGCTGATATCAAAGTTCTCTGACGTACGCGGTGAGAAATACGCAGTATGGGGTTCAACTGATGTCGTGTATGCATTGATAAAGGATTGAAACACATCACTAGCATTTAGCTGGAACGTACTGTTTCGTATCCTGGTGTAACGTTTGTTGAGTGTATCCCTGATTTCTTCAGTTTCCTTACCGGCAAGCTTCAGGTTGAGAAAATCATTCTTGACGCGTTTACGCCAAATCTCATTCATCTCTTTTTTATCTATAGCCCAGCCAGCCTCACGTCGATCAAACTGGAAAGACTCGTCCTTATCAAAAGTAAAGTCGTTATTCAGCGCATCCAGTGCAAAACTGATGCGTTCACCAACTCTGGTGCGATAACGTTTGAAGATATCAAAGGCAGGGCCAAGATTAGCGTTCTCTATCGCGTCATCAATGCGATAACGATATTTTTCGAATTCATCGACGTCGGCCTGCAGGAAATAAACCCTGTTCTGGTCAAGGTTTTCAAAATAATGATCAAATATAGATGACGATAAATTGTCATCCAGCTGCATTTTCTTGTAGTGATACGTCGTCAGTATGTGTGTTATGAGTTCACTGGCGCGGATGTGCTTGATTTCGGGACTTAAATCAGAAAGCGCTACTTCCTGATATTCAGCGCGGCTGGCTGAGCTAAAGACCAGTGCCAGAAGCAAAAAGGGTATGAAAGATTTCTTTAACATATGTTTACAGTTATCCAAGGTGAGCAACTGGAAATCCAGTGCCTAGCATAATATTAGTAACAAAAGGCGGCAATTGTCCGGCTTATGTAAAATCTACATTATTAGTAGCTATAACTATGAATTTGGTTCTGACTAAGCTGCTGAATTTGTCGAATTTTCGAAGCAATTTCATCAGCCTTTCGTTTATCACCGCCAAGAAAAGCAGGTGCTTCACGATAATAATCCATTAAATCATCAAGATAGGCGACGTTATTAGGATCGAGTTTAACTGCGGTCTGCAGGTGATCTCGTGTCTTTTTTGCATAATCCATGGCCTTGAACCAGTTTACCTCCAGAGCAGCATGACCATAGCTTTTGGCAATGAGATGATGATACTCAGCATTATCGGGGGCATCTGCAATTGCGTCTTTCAATAGTGCAATTACCTGGTCGTAATCACCAGCCTCGTACATAGATTTGCCCGTCTCGAGTACGGTTTCGGCATTAGTGGCCGCTGCCATTACCAGCGTCGCATTGAGCAACGCTGACAGCAAAATAAGTAGTTGAATGAAAGATTTACTGACCATCTGGTTATAAATACGTGGTGTTATTGAATTCCCAATAATTCGATATCGAATAAGAGTGTTGAGTTAGGGCCAATGACGCTTCCCGCACCGCGACTGCCGTAAGCAAGCTCGGAAGGGACAGCGATTTGCCATTTGGCCCCCACTTTCATTAGCTGCAATGCTTCTTGCCAGCCCTGTATAACCCTGTTTACACCCAGTTCAGCTGGTTCACCGCGTGCATACGAGCTATCGAACTCGGTGCCGTCCAGTAGCGTACCTTTGTAATGGACAACAACCGTATCTTCCGCTGTTGGGGTAGGTCCTTCACCTGCTGTTATCACCTTGTATTGCAGGCCACTGTCCAGTTCTATAACGCCATCGCGCGATTTATTTTCGCTAAGATATTGCTGGCCTTCTTCAAGATTATTATTTGCTTTTTGAGCGCGCTGTTGTTGCTCCTGCTGCTGGTAAGCACTGAGTATTTGCTGCATGTCATCCATGTTCATCCGCAATTCTTTCTCAGACAGCACATCTTCCACAGCTTGCATAAATGCTGGTATGTCCACGTCAATATCCTGCCTGCTCACTGTCTGGCCGAAGAACACACCCATTGAGTAGCTCAGCTTCTCCTTATCGCTTTCAAGGCTGGTCTCCGCGAGTGAGCCAAGACTGGTTGTCAGCAGCGCCAGCGCTGCAATAGCGTTCAATATCTTCATAAAGTCCTCAAGTTTTAGGAATTCACAGCAGGATGGTGGTAAATATCAATCCGTGAGACCGCGGATTATACGCATAGTTGCGTCAATCAGCCATGCAAGATACCGATTCCAATGCATTTTTTAGCATTTCAGCGCATTTTTCTGCTGAATCGGCATGCCCATCGGACAATATTTGGCGATATTTTCTGGCTCCCGGCTGCGATTGGTATAGACCAATTATATGCCGCGACATGTTTTTTAAGCGTTCACCATGACGGGTTTGTTCGAGCATATAGTCGCAATAGTTATTGAAAATCGCCGTTCTGCTCGGAACTGGTAAGGCAGATCCGTACAGTTCCTGCTCAAGCGTGGTTAACCAGTACGGGTTTTGATATGCGGCTCGTCCAATCATGACACCATCAACGTGTTCCAATGCTGCTTGCACCTGCTGCGACTCGGTCAAACCGCCGTTAAGTACAATATTTAACGTCGGGAAATCTTGCTTGATGCTGTGGACTCTAGGGTAGTTCAGCGGGGGAATTTCACGGTTTTCTTTTGGACTGAGTCCTGACAATATTGCCTTGCGCGCATGGATAATAAATGTGTGGCAGCCGGCGTCGGCGACCCGGGCTATAAAATCCGACAGAAAGGCATAATCGTCCTGATCATCGATGCCTATCCGGGTTTTCACTGTGACGGGTATGCTGACTTTGTCACCGATTGCCGCAACACACTCCGCTACCAGATCGGGATTTCCCATCAGGCAGGCGCCAAACTGGCCGTTTTGTACACGGTCGCTGGGACAGCCAATATTAAGGTTGACCTCGTCATAACCCTCGTCTTCAGCCATGACCGCACAGCTGGCAAGTTGATCAGGATTGCTGCCACCCAACTGGATAGCAACCGGATGCTCAACCTCGTCAAATTGTAGAAAGCGTTTTCGTTCGCCATGGATGAGTGCGCCAGTAGTAATCATCTCCGTGTACAGTACGGCAGATGGCGTGAGCAAACGCATCAGATAACGGAAGTGGCGGTCACTGTGGTCCATCATCGGCGCAATACACAATCGGTGTTGAAACGACGTCTTCATTCTTTGCCTACGTTATTAAGGATTTGTCGTGTAAAACTGCTGCGCAAGTAAAAGCCCCTGGGCAGTGTAACGCTGTGCGCCTCGGCCTGATTGTGATCAATGGTTTGAGCTGCCGCATTGGCGGCCTTTGGCCTGATTTGCAGATACCTGCCCATGCTTGATGTCACTTCCGCTATGTTTCCCATGCAAATCATGTCTGTTATTTCCTGCCAGTCTTCGCGCAGTTGCTGCTCCTGTTGGCTATCTGGTTTCCATGATATTGGATTGCCAATATGCCTGGCACCAATAGCGATATCGTTATCCGCCTCGTAGGGTATCCACAACACATGCGCGAGCTTTCTTTTTACCAGGGATTGTTCCCACTCACCAAGAAGGCCGCGTTCCAGTTGCGCCACACAAACGTAGGTTGATTCCTTCGGCATACCATGTCGGTTTAATGGAAGTGTTTTCAGCTCTATGCCTAATTGAACGAAGTCCGGTTCTGGTCTTGCTCCGGCAGAGGCGCCCAGTTCCAGTTCAAGTAAATTTCCCAGCCAACCCTTGGCATGGATTAAGGAACCTGGAACAGGTAAGTCATGCTTTATTGCCAGCTGTTGCAGGCTTTTTCCAGTCAGGCTAGTAGCGCGTTCAAGCAATTCCTTTTCCGAGGCAGGAGCTGCGGCCATTATGATTACCTACTTGGACAGGGTTTCTAAGATAGTGTTTTTAAGACACTCAAATTTATCTTCGTCGTAAACAGGCTGGTTTTCCATGGTGCGAATGTAAAAGATGTCTTCGGCCCGTTCACCCAGCGTCGCAATTTTTGCACCCAGCAGTCTGACGCCACAAAGAGACATAGCCGTTCCGATCCTCGACAACACGCCGGGCCTGTCTATCGTTAATACTTCCATGATTGTTTGATTGTTCTTTTCATCCTGGTTAAAAAGAACCTGGGTAGGAATATCAAAACTCTTTAAATGTCTGCTTTCTACGAAATTAGTTAGTTTAGGCTGCGCATCACTCTTCAACAGGGCAGTCTCAATTCGTTCGCGTATCTCATGCTGTCTTTCACGGCCCTTAACCATACTATTATCGTTTTCAAGCACGACATACGTATCCAGCGTGAACTCTTTTTTACTGAGTATGATCTTGGCATCGACCACGCTCAGCCCTAACTGCTCAATCACCTTGGTGGTTGATGCAAAAATATGGTCTCGATTTTTGAGGTAAACGAATATCAGTGTGCCGCCGCGATCTGAAGAGTTCTTAACCAGGACCAGCGGTTTGGGCTTGTTTTTATGTTTAATAATGCCATCGACATGCCAGACGATTTCTTCCTTGTTATGGCGCAGGAAGTACTCCTGTGGAAAGGTTTTCCAGAAATCATTGATCAGCTCTTCATTAAGTCCTTTTTCCTTTAGCAAGAACAATGCTTCTGCCTTGGCTTCTTTAACACGAGCGTTTCTGAATACCGGTACCTCGCTGCCACGCCTCAGTTCACGGCTAGTCCTGCGGTAGAGCTTGGTTAACAGCGTACCTTTCCAGCTATTCCAGAGCTCCGGGTTGGTTGCGTTTATATCAGCGATGGTGAGTACATGCAGGTAATTTAAGTGCATTTCATCACGAACCGTGCTGGCGAAATTACTAATAACTTCGGGGTCGTCCAGGTCCTCGCGTTGAGCTATACGTGACATGAGCAAGTGATTATCAACCAGCCAGCCCACGAGTTTGGCATCAAAGTCACTCAATGAATGTCGTTTACAAAAATCAATGGCGTCTTTGGCGCCCAGTTTGGAATGATCACCGCCTCGTCCCTTGGCGATATCGTGGAACAGTCCTGCCAGATACAGTAACTCTCGTTTGGGTATTTTTTTTGTAACGATTTCATTACATAAGGGGAATGTTTCTTTTGCTTCGTCAAGACCGAGGCGCCGCATGTTCTGAACCACCTTCAGCGTATGTTCATCAACAGTGTAAATATGAAACATGTCAAACTGCATCAAGCCTTCAATGCGCGCGAATTCCGGTAAATACGCGCCTAGCACGCCATAGCGGTGCATCTGCCTCAGCTTATGACCTACCAGGTTGGGCTGCTTGATGATTTCCATGAACAGGCTGCGGTTGCGAATGTCCTGCCGGTATCGACTTTTAATGAGATACAGATGGTCGCGTACAGCGCGAATTGTACTGGCACGGACCCCCTTTATCTTGGGGTCTTGCTGCATCACCAGGAACAGTTCCAGTAAGGCGAATGGTTGTTTCAGAAACACATTTTTGTTTTTGATTTCAATGTAGTCGTTACGTTTCTGGAAGCGCGGATTGATCGAGACTATTTTTTCCCTGCGCTTGCTGTACAGAATGTCTTCTTCGAAATGCTGTAACAACATTTCATTCAAACGACTGATATCACGGATAGTGATGAAAAAATGCTTCATAACTTGTTCGATGCCGGTATTCGCTTCACCAACAAATCCGAGGTGCTCGGCGACGTTACGTTGGTATTCGAATAACAGGCGGTCTTCACGGCGGTTGTTCAGCATATGCAAAGCGAAACGAATACGCCAAATGAAGTTTCTGCCATTAACCAACAGTTTAAATTCGTCGGCCGTCAGGAAACGTTTCTTAACCAGGGTTTTAATATCGATGGTATTGAAATGGCGCAGGATTACCCATCCAATCATCTGTATATCCCTGAGACCGCCGGGTGATTCCTTTACGTTGGGTTCAAGCTTGTGCGCCGAGTCACTGTATTTCTCATGACGATCCTGTTGCTCTGCCAGTTTTCCAGCAAAAAATTTGCGAGTTGGCCATATTTTCGCAGGTGATATTGCCTTTAACATCGCGTCGTGTAATTCAGCGTTACCGCACAGGAATCTCGATTCCATGACGTTGGTAATGACCGTGATGTCTTTTTTTGATTCCTGCTTACACTCTTTGACCGTTCTCACGCTGTGGCCAACTTCTAGCCCGAAATCCCACAGAAAAACCAGGAACTGCTCAAGTTGTTTTTTTTCTTCCTTACCGGTACGCGGCTTTTCCAGGATCATCAAATCGATATCAGAATTAAGGATTAATTCCTTCCTGCCGTAACCACCTACCGCAACAAGGCAAAACCGGTCTGATGTGACAAAAATCTTCCATGCCTCTGTCAGTAATTTATCAACCAGCCACACCTGCTTGGCGACGATAGATTCGATATCTTCATTGGCCTTGAACAGGGCGATCAGATAATCGTAGCCTGATTGCAGGCTTTGCTTGAAAACTGGCAGAGGATTACCTTCCTCTTTCAGTGCACGGCGGAATTCTGTCTTATTAAACAGTAAATTGTTTGCTGGCTGGGTCAAAGTAGGCTACTGGAATTGTTCATCCGGACGTTGGGTAAGCACCTCATAACCGCTAGAAGTCACGATCACAGTATGTTCCCATTGTGCAGACAGGCTACGGTCACGGGTCACGACAGTCCACTCATCGGGCAGCAGTTTTACGTGTCGCTTACCAAGGTTAATCATGGGTTCGATTGTAAATGTCATGCCCTGTTCCAGTTTGATACCTGTATTCGGCTTGCCGTAGTGTAGAACCTGGGGATCCTCATGGAATTCCTTGCCTATGCCGTGACCACAATATTCCCTGACCACAGAGCATTTGTTCGTCTCAGCAAGTTGTTGAATCGCAGCGCCGATATCGCCAAGTGAAACACCAGGCTGCACCAATTTGATGCCTGTTGTCATACAATCGTAGGTCAAGTCGACCAGTCGCCTGGCCCTGACCGTAGGTTCACCAACAAAGAACATTTTGCTCGTATCGCCATGATACCCGTCCTTTATGACAGTGATATCTATATTAATAATGTCACCGCTTTTAAGCTTTTTATCCCCGGGGATACCGTGGCATACCACGTGATTGACGGATGTACAGATTGATTTCGGAAAACCTCGATAATTCAGCGGGGCTGGCACGGCCTGCTGCTCATTAACAATGTATTCATGGCAGAGTCTGTCCAGTTCTCCGGTAGTAACGCCGGGCTGGACGTGTGCTCCAATCATCTCGAGGACTTCGGCCGCCAGGCGACCGGCAACGCGCATTTTCTCAATCTCTTCTGCTGATTTTATGCTAATAGGCATAAGGGCTTGTCTTGGCTACAAAAATGTGGGAACGACTAATTGTTGTAATAATATTTCTATGGTATAAAGCGCACGCGTTTTACGCAAATACACTTTAAATTTAACGTCACACGCACGCTTCAACCTTGTATGGGGTGCCCGAATGGGTTGGTACAAGGGGAGTGCGGAGGCTTAACCCTAACAGGAGAACACCTATGTCAAATGTCACCATGCGTGATATGTTGGAAGCTGGCGTCCATTTTGGACACCAGACACGCTACTGGAATCCCAACATGGCGCCATACCTTTTTGGTCAGCGCAACAAAATCCACATCATCAATCTCGAGAAAACGCTCCCACTTTATGAGGATGCGATTAATTTCCTCAGCAAAATGGCTGCCAAAAAGGGCAACATACTCTTTGTAGGCACCAAGCGTTCCGCACAATCTATAGTCGCCGAAGAAGCGCGTCGCTGCGGCATGCCTTTTGTCAACAAACGTTGGCTGGGTGGTTTGCTGACCAATTTCAAAACGGTCAAGCAATCAATTAATCGTTTGAAAGAGCTGGAAGCTATGCAAACCGATGGTAGCCTCGAGAAACTCAGCAAGAAAGAAGCGCTGATGTTAACGCGTGAACTCGAAAAGCTCGAGTCCAGCCTGTCCGGCATTAAGGACATGAAAGGCATTCCTGATGTGCTGTTCATCATTGACGTTGGTTATGAAAATATCGCAGTCAGCGAGGCAGTCAAGCTGGGTATTCCGGTAGTCGGTATTGTCGACAGTAACAACAGTCCAAAGAATGTCGATTACATCATTCCCGGGAACGACGATGCGATTCGATCTATTCGTCTGTATGCGAAAGGGGTTGCGGATGCCATTCTGGAAAGCAAACAATCGATTGCACATATTGGTGATGATGAAGGCAGTGATGAACTGATTGAAATCGACGAATCAGGTGCGCCAATTGATAGTGATGCTGGCGATAAGCCAAAAGTCACCAAGAAGGCAACCAAGAAGAAAGCTGCAGTGAAAGCAGACAGCGCCGAAGCTGAAGCGGCTGAAGACAGTACTGCCAAGAAGAAAACCAAGAAGAAGACGGCCAAGAAGAAGACTGCCAAGAAAAAGACGGCCAAGAAGAAAGTCAGCAAGCAGTCTGCGGCAGCTGACGAAAGTAACGAAGACTAATCTGGTTTAGGAAAAGATAGAGGTATTAGCAATGGCAATAACTGCTTCCCTGGTTAAAGAACTACGTGAGCGTACCGGTGCCGGTATGATGGACTGCAAAAAGGCACTGCAAGAAGCAAATGGTGACATTGATGTCGCTATTGAAGAAATGCGTAAATCAGGTGCCGCCAAAGCCGCAAAGAAAGCGGGCAGGGTGGCTGCTGAAGGCGTAATCAAGATTCAACAGGATGGTCAGGACATCATTATTGTTGAAATAAACTGCGAAACTGACTTTGTTGCCAAGGATGAGAATTTCATCGCCTTTGCTGACAAGGTCATCAAGGCGCTGCAGGCAAACACACCCGCTGACGTTGATGCACTTATGGCAAGCGAGGTTGATGGTCAGAGTCTTGAAGAGGCATTACAACAGCTGATTGCCAAGATTGGTGAGAAAGTAACCGTACGCCGTTTCCAGAAACATACGTTGCCAAATACGATTGGCGCTTACCAGCATGGCACGCGTATCGGCGTGGTTGTCGATTTACACGGTGGCGATACTGATATGGCTAAAGACATTGCCATGCATATTGCGGCCAGCAAACCGATTTGTGTCAGCGAAGATCAGGTTCCCCAGGACGTACTCGACAAAGAGAAGGAAATTTTCTCTGCCCAGGCTGCGGAAAGTGGTAAACCGGCTGATATTGTCGAAAAAATGGTTACCGGACGGATCAATAAATTCCTGAAGGAAATCACGCTGCTTGGCCAGCCCTTCGTTAAAGATCCCGATCAAACTGTTGCCAAGTTATTGAAATCCGCAAATGCTGAAGTGACCTCTTTCATTCGCTATGAGGTAGGCGAGGGCATCGAAAAGAAAGTCGATAATTTCGCTGAAGAAGTCATGGCCCAGGCGAAAGGGGAATAATCTTGTCAGACCCGTCCAATAATCTTAAGTACAGGCGGGTTTTAATCAAACTCAGCGGTGAGGCCCTTATGGGTGCTGAACCCTACGGGATTGACCCGGAAGTCATCGGTCGCCTGGCTTCGGAAATATCTGATTTACGAAAACACGGCGCAGAGATTGGCATCGTCATTGGCGGTGGAAATATCTTTCGTGGCGCCGGTCTTGCGGCTGGCGGTATCGATCGTGTAACCGCTGACCATATGGGAATGATGGCCACGATTATGAATGCGCTAGCGATGCAGGATGCACTTGAACGCATTGGTATTCACGCGCGTGTCATGTCAGCTATCAAGATAAACCAGATTTGCGAGGACTATATTCGTCGTCGCGCTGTCAGGCACCTAGAAAAGGGTCGGGTAGTTATCCTGGCTGCCGGTACGGGCAATCCTTTCTTTACTACAGATTCAGCAGCCAGCTTGAGAGCGGTTGAGATAGGTGCTGAATTACTCATTAAGGCGACGAAGGTTGATGGTGTTTACTCTGCTGACCCGGTCAAGGATAAATCTGCAAAAAGATTTGAGACGCTAGGTTACGATGAAGTGATAGAGCGAAAGCTGGGTGTGATGGATACAACGGCCGTGGTACTGTGCAGAGATAATCATATGCCATTAAGAGTACTTGATATGACCAAACCGGGCTCGCTACTCAAGGCCGCCAAAGGCGAAGATGAGGGCACACTGGTAAGTTGAAGGTAATTCAGGAGCATTGTCATGATTGACGATATTATAAAAGACGCGAAAAACCGTATGCAGAAAAGCATAGAGGCACTGGGTTCTGAAATGGCAAAAATTAGAACAGGTCGCGCGCACCCAAGTCTGCTTGAACATGTCAGCGTGAGTTATTACGGTTCCGATACACCTCTTAACCAATTGGCTAACGTTAATGTTGTTGATGCGCGCACCCTTGGTATTGTTGCTTACGACAAGAGCAGTATTCCTGATATTGAAAAAGCCATTATGAATGCCAACCTTGGCCTTAACCCTGTAACGGCAGGTGAGGTGATACGCGTGCCTTTGCCGCCGCTGACCGAAGAGCGCCGCAAGGAACTGATTAAAGTTGTAAAGAACGAAGCAGAAAAAGCACGCATTGCAGTGCGCAATATCAGGCGTGATGCCATCGCTTCATGTAAGGAATTGCTCAAGGAAAAAATGATTACCGAGGATGAAGTGCACAAGGCTGAAGACGATATTCAGAAACTGACGGACGAGCAGGTGGCCGTCATCGACAAAAATCTCGAAAATAAAGAAGCAGAAATGCTTGAGATTTAGTGTTATTGAAAGGCGTATACATTATATATAGGCCAATACCATGAGCCAAAAGGAAAGCATACCAGCCCATATCGCGATTATCATGGATGGCAACGGCCGCTGGGCCAAACAGCGTGGCTTACCCCGCATCGCTGGACACAGGGCGGGTTTAAAAACATTACGTAAACTTGTTGAGTATGCTGCCAGTATTGAGCTGAATGCCATGACGGTTTATGCATTCAGCAAGGAAAACTGGCAACGTCCGGAACAGGAAGTCAGTATGTTGATGGAACTGTTCATGACCACCCTGCAATCCGAAATCGTCGAGCTGCATAAGAACAACGTCCGTTTGCAACTCATTGGCGAGAGAACCGCGTTTTCAGCAAAATTACAGGAAGCTATGGCCAATGCAGAAAAGCTCACGGCCGAGAATAACGGTTTACAATTGAATGTTGCGATAAATTACAGCGGCCGCTGGGATATTCTACAGGCCTGCCAGGCTTTACTTGCCGAAAAAGTAGATGGAGATCTTAGCGAAGCGGATATAACGCAATATCTTTGCTTAAGTGACTTGCCTGAGCCGGATCTTTTTATTCGTACAGGTGGAGAGCAGCGAATTAGCAATTACCTGTTATGGCAACTTGCATACACAGAGCTATATTTTACCGATGCCCTGTGGCCAGATTTCGGTGCAGCGCAACTTGATGACGCTATTCTCTGGTATCAAAACAGGGAAAGGCGATTCGGCAAGATATCGGAGCAAATCAAGAAGAATCAGAGCGTCTGATATGTTGCGGGACAGGATACTCACTGCCCTGGTCTTGATTCCTGTATTTCTAATGGCAGTACTATGGCCGGACGCAATCTTGCTGGCTTTACTGATGGCCGTTGTCACCGCTATCGCCGCTTATGAATGGGCCAGGATGATAAGGCCTTCCACTGCATTTTCCCTGGGCTACAGTTGCGTTACCTGTATATGTATTCTTGCTGTCTACCTTTTGCAGAACAATGCCGTTTATTTGAGCCTGATGTCCCTCGCAGCGTTGTTCTGGTGCTTTGCACTCGCTGTGATCATTGGTTACCAACAGCAAAAAAAAATACTGCCCGAGTCGCCGGTGTTAATGATTGTACTAGGCCAGTTTCTGCTGGTTACAACCTGGTCCAGCCTGTTTTATTTGAAACATACCCTGTCAACGAACGGTTTTCTGCTGTTGCTTCTGCTATTCATCATTTGGTCGGCAGACAGCGGGGCCTATTTTATTGGTCGTAAATGGGGAAAGCGAAGGCTGGCGAGCAAGGTTAGCCCGGGCAAAACCTGGGAAGGTACCATTGCAGGCCTGGTGTGTGGACTTGCCGTCGGGTTAATTTATATTATGGTTTCTGGTGCAGACGTCGGGCATTTTTTGATGATTATGACCGTAACCATAATGGCAACGATATTCTCCGTCATAGGTGACCTGTTCGAGAGTATAATCAAGCGCAATGCCAGGGTGAAAGATAGCGGCCAGCTATTACCCGGGCATGGTGGTGCACTGGACAGGATTGATAGCCTGCTGGCTGCAGGACCGGTATTTGTACTGACGTTTATTGTTTTTGGAAGTGTAACTTGAAGAATATCACTGTACTGGGTTCGACTGGCAGCATCGGTGTCAATACACTGGATGTGATAGAGCGCCACCCCGATAAGTATAAAGTCACTGCGTTGACAGCAAATACCAACGTGCAGTTATTTGCTGAGCAATGTATCAGGCATAAGCCCGAATACGCTGTCATGGTTGACGAAAACGCTGCAGCTGAACTGGAGCAACAGTTACACAACGATGCGCCTGATATAAGTATACGCTCCGGTGCGGAGGCATTGTGCGATGTTGCCAGTCTTGATCATGTAGACCAGGTAATGGCAGCCATTGTTGGCGCTGCTGGTCTACTACCAACCCTGGCCGCAGCTAAAACCGGAAAGCGTGTTTTACTTGCCAACAAGGAAGCGCTGGTTATGTCAGGTAAGGTGTTTATGGATACCGTGCTTGAAAACAACGCTGAATTATTACCAATTGATAGCGAACACAACGCTATTTTTCAGTGCATGCCATCCAATTTTGCTGATGGCCTTGAAAATGCCGGGGTACAACAAATCCTATTAACCGCGTCTGGCGGCCCATTCCGAACAGCACCGCTTGCCAGTCTCGCATCCAAGACACCTGAGCAGGCAGTAAATCATCCTAACTGGGATATGGGCAGGAAAATATCTGTTGATTCGGCAACGATGATGAATAAAGGACTGGAAGTGATCGAGGCTTGCTGGTTGTTTCATACTACACCTGCATCGATACAGGTCGTTATTCATCCGCAAAGCGTCATTCATTCCCTGGTTAAATATAATGATGGATCGGTACTGGCACAGTTAGGCAACCCGGATATGCGAACACCGATTGCGTATGGAATGAGTTGGCCGGAACGCATCGATGCCGGTGTAGAGTCACTGGATTTATTTGATGTGGCAAGGCTTGAATTTGAACAGCCAGACGAGCAACGTTTTCCTTGTTTACGCCTTGCTCGTGAAGCGATGCAGGCTGGCGGTACCAGTAGTGCCATACTTAATGCAGCAAATGAAATAGCAGTGAGTGAATTTCTTGAAGGTCGTATTCGTTTTACAGATATTGCAACAGTCATCGAACGGGCATTAGCTGATGTGACTGCCAATAACGCAGATTCTATAGATGTAATCCTGCAAGACGATCAACGTGCCCGTGATTATTCATTACAAGCAATCGGTGAATTGGCAGCATGATGGATATAGTCCAGTCAGTATTGGCGTTTATAGTCGCACTAGGTGTGTTGATTACTTTTCATGAATTTGGTCACTACTGGGTGGCCAGAAAGTGTGATGTCAAGATTCTTCGCTTTTCAATCGGGTTCGGACGTCCCATTTTTAAACGTATTTTTGGTCCCGACAAAACAGAATTTGTTATTGCGGCCCTGCCCCTGGGTGGCTACGTAAAGATGCTTGATGCTCGAGAGGTTGAAGTAAAACCCGAAGAGCTATCACGTGAGTTTAACCAGAAACAATTATGGCAGCGGTTCGCTATTGTTGCGGCAGGACCGGTGTTTAATTTTATCTTTGCCATTATTGCCTATGCCATGATTTATATGATTGGCGTGGACGGATTAAAACCGATTGTAGGAGAAGTTGAGCCGGGTTCGATCAGTGCTGAAGCAGGACTGCGCGAGGGCCATGAAATCGTCGCTGTGGAACAAATCAAAACACCGACATGGACTGCTGTAATTGACAGGCTTGTCAATCACACGGTGAGTGCTGAACAGGTAAACCTTGATGTCATCGATCAGTCGGGAGGCATTCAGACGATTGCCCTTGATATGTCAAAAATATCAATTGATGAAATGGCCGAAGGAAAGTTGTTGAACTCACTCGGTTTGAATGTAGTGGATTTAAAATTACCCCCTGTAATTGGTGAAATTCTGTCTGATGGTGCAGCAGAACGCGCCGGGTTCATTGCGATGGATAAAATTATCTCGGTTAATGATACGGAAATAGAATCATGGAGTGCATGGGTCGAGGTAATCCGTGACAGCCCGGAACAAGCATTAACTGTTGAGGTGTTGCGTGCTGGTACTACCATGTCGTTAACTTTGGTGCCGGAAATGTCAGTTGTCGAAGGCAATAATGTCGGTCGTATCGGCGCGGTCGCGTACAAGCCCGATGGTTTTTTTGATAGTTACTTTACGCTCGAGTCCTATGCGCTTACGACTTCTGTGCTGAAAGCCGTGGAGAAAACCTGGGATATGTCGCTGCTGACACTAAAAGTGCTCGGCAAAATGCTGATAGGAGAGGCGTCGGTAAAAAATCTGAGCGGCCCTATCAGTATTGCCCAGTATGCTGGCCAGACAGCAGGTATTGGTCTGATTGCTTTTCTGGGTTTTATGGCAATTATCAGCGTCAGTCTGGGTGTGTTAAACCTGTTACCAGTGCCGCTACTCGATGGTGGTCATTTAGTCTATTACATTATAGAGTTGGTAATTGGTAAACCGGTGTCAGAATCGGTTCAGATATGGGGGCAACAGTTTGGCCTGGTCGTGTTACTAAGCTTGATGAGTGTCGCGTTCTATAACGATTTAGTTCGACTGTTGGGATAAATAAAAAACATAATAATCAAATAGATGCCTATTTATATTAATAAAATAGTTTATCTACTCATCGTGGTGTTTACGTTGTTGTCAGGCACGGTTCATGGCGCAGAAGAATTTATCATCGAGGACATCAGGGTAGAGGGTCTGGATCGTATTACACCCGGAACGGTATTCAATTATTTACCCATGCAGGTTGGCGACAAGTTTGATGATTCGCGATCTGCGGAAGCCGTGCGTGCCTTGTTCAGAACCGGTTTTTTTGATGATGTCAGGCTTGAACGTGATGGTGATGTGCTGGTCTTTCGCTTCAAGGAACGACCTGCTATTGGTTCCATTTCTTTCACCGGTAACGAGGACATTGAAACTGACGACCTGATTGAGAACCTCAGGCAAATTGGCTTTGCCGAAGGACGCGTGTTCGTGCAGTCCCAGCTGGACCAGGTTGAGCAAGAGTTGCGTCGCCAGTATTTTTCCATGGGCAAGTACGCGATGCGGATTGAAACGACCGTATCTGAATTAAGCAATAACCGTATAGGTATTGCGATTGATATTTCTGAAGGTGTAGCCGCGAAAATCAAGAATATCAATGTTGTCGGTAATACAGTCTTTGAAGAAGAGGACCTGCTTAAGCAGTTCAAGCTTAGTACTCCGACGATGCTGTCTTTTTTTACCAAGAATGATCAGTATTCCAAGCAAAAGCTGTCTGGCGATCTGGAAACGTTGCGTTCCTACTATCTGGATGAAGGCTATCTCAGTTTTAATATCGACTCGACCCAGGTATCAATTACGCCTGATAAAAAAGATATATACATAACAATCAATATTTCCGAGGGTGAACAATATACGGTTACAGAGGTAAAGCTTGGCGGCGATCTTATTCTTGCTGAAACGGCTTTATTCGAACTTGTGCAAATAGAAGCCGGCGAATTATTTTCACGCAAAAAGGTTACCGAAAGCAGTAAAAGTCTGACCGAAAGACTGGGCCAGGAGGGTTACTCATTCGCCAACGTGAATTCGATTCCAGACATCGATCATGAAGCAAAGACTGTCTCGCTGACGTTTTTTGTTGATCCTGGCAAACGTATATATGTGCAGCGAATTAACTTTACGGGTAATACCAA